>Ga0302319_10000787_pt1 | contig 70836 bp, 66 predicted proteins | sample Bog_T0_2_FD_203319 | JGI IMG/M metagenome (GOLD analysis project Ga0302319, IMG submission 203319) | Peat permafrost microbial communities from Stordalen Mire near Abisko, Sweden - Bog_T0_2 | ecosystem: Environmental > Terrestrial > Soil > Wetlands > Peat | place: Sweden: Abisko, Stordalen Mire...
CCTGCCGTTCCGCCTCGAAGCGGGCGATGACGCCCTTGGTGTCCATGCCCAGCTTGATGACCTTGAGCGCCACCTGCCGGCGCACCGGCTTTTCCTGTTCGGCCAGATAAACCACCCCGCAGCCGCCTTCGCCAATTTTTTGCAATAGCTTGTAACGCCCGACCCGGCAGCCGAGTTGTTCGTCGGTCAAATCATCGAGGTCAATCCCCGTTTCCTTGAGTGCGCCCGCCGTCTGCGCGTCCAGTTTTGGAGTGTCCACCGCCGAACGGCATTGTTCAAAAAAATTCTCGGCGGCATTGTCGGCCAGCAACATCGCCTCAACAGCCTTGCGCAAGCGCGCGTCGCCCGCGCATGCCTGATCCAGAAACTGCGCCCGCGCGGCCGACTCCGTGATGTGCAACGCGGCGAAAAACACGGCCTCTTCCAGTTGGGTTTCCGGGTTCATCCGTTCTGCTCCTGAATCAGACGGAACAATTTGATCCGGGCGAGAATCCACTGGCGTTTTACGGTGCTCAAACTGATGCCGAGACTTTCCGCCGTTTCCTCATTATTCAGCCCGCCGAAAAATTTCAGAGATACAATCCGCGCCTTCTGCGGGTCTTCGGCCTCCAGCCGTTGCAGCGCCTCGTCAATCATCAGGATATGTTCATCGAGCGTCGCGGCGGTGATTTCCAAATCTTCAATGGGCACACGCTCCTGCCCGCCGCCATGTTTCAAGGCGGCTTTGCGCCGCGCGTTGTCAATCAGGATGCGCCGCATCGCGTCCGCCGCCGCACCAAAAAAATGTGCACGGTTTTTCCAAGTCCGGTCGCCCGCTCCCACCAGTTGCAGCCACGCTTCGTGCACGAGTGCCGTCGGTTGCAACGTGTGTCCGGCAGCCTCCCTGGCCATCCGCACCGCCGCCAGCCGCCGCAATTCCTCATAGACCAGCGGAAATAATTCCTCCGTGGCCTTGCTTTCACCACGACCAACGGATTCCAAAACCAACGTGATGTCGCTCATGGTTGTAAGGCGACAAGATAAAACAGGACACTCGTTGCCGCCAGTGGATTATATCCTGAACCGGAGTCTGGCGGGTGGAAAAAATGACGCGGCGGGTATTTCCAACTATTGCGGAATTACAAACGTTTCGTTCAGGAAGATTTTTCGAGGCTGCGCAAATCTTCGGCGAGGAACTGCGTCACGTCTTTGAACCGCGCGACGTTTTCCGGGTTCATGGCCATGAGCGTCTGGTGCGCTTCGAGGCTGGTGCGGGTGATTTGCTCGTGGGTCGGGTTGATCGGCGCCGGCGTGCAGGTTTTCACGTCGTCCGGCAACTGCAGCGCGCCGGAGATGATCTTGAAAAGGTGCAATGCACCCAGATTTTCGAGCAGTCCGGAAATGCGCTCGTTGGCGTTCAACAATTCAATGCCGCGCTCCGGCGACACCCCCTTCGGGTTCAACCTCAAGCCGATCCCGGCCAGCACGCCGAGAAACGTGCTGTCCATCAAAACGCAGTTCGACAGGTCAATGATGAAGTGCCGGTAGCCTTTTTCCGCCAGCTCGTTCAACAGCGTCTTGAAATCGGGGCTGAAGGCGAAATTCGCGCGCCCGGCGATTTTTACGGCGACAAAATTCTTGCCCACCAGCACGGACAACTGGGCGGATGAGATTGGCATCGGCGTTCCTTAAATTTTTTGAATTTCAAGCCGCGACCGTCTGCGGCGCGACAATCTGCACCAAAGCCTGCTGCAATACCAGCGCTTCGTCAAGTCCGCTGGACACCAGCCGCTGGTTGCAGCGCAGCAGCAAATCCATCGCGCGGATCAGCTCGCCCGAGCTGTATTTTTTGACCTGCGGTAGCGCCTTGTAAAGCACATATGGGTTCAACGCCAGCGGGTTGAATTTTTTGTCTGCCGGCAGTTTGTCCTTCGGCACGCGCTCAAGTTGCGCCTTGAAATGGTTGTAGTCGTTCGTCGGCTTCAGCCAGCCCTCGCGCAGCATTTCCTTGAGCAGCAGCAGCGCGCGCACCTTGGAAATCAAGCCGTAAAGCAGGCCAATCTCCGATTTGTCCTTGTCAAATTTCGTCTCCCACAATTCCTCGTCCAGCCGTTTCAACAAGCGCGGCAAATCCCGGTCGCCCAGCGCGTCGCCGAGCGCGAACGCGCGCGCGGTTTTGTTGCGCGAAGAGATCGTGGCAACGTCGGCAAACTCAATTTTGTTCCGGTCACCGGTGAACAAACTCAGTTTTTCAATCTCGCTGTCGAGCTGGCGCGGATGCGGGCCGACGCGGCTGACCAGTTCGGACAACGCCTCCTCGGAAATTTCCTTTTTGCGTTCGCGCACCGCCGTCCGCGCCGCCACTTCCGCGCGCTCGACCCAGTCCTTGTCGTCCGCTGAAAGCGCCGCGAAGATTTCCACCGAGCCGATTTTGTCGAGCGTTTTGAAAAACGTTTTCCGCTTGTCCACTTTGCCCGCGCTGATTAAAAGCCGGATGGTCTGCCATTTAAAATTTTTTAATTCGTCGGCGACTTCGTTCAAAGTTTCCGTGACGGCTTGCGCGGACGCCGCGCGTTCGTCGCCGAGAAAATTACAATCCCGCAGCCAGACGACTTTGCCGGAACCGAAAAAGGGCAGGGTGTTCAGGGCTTCGCGGAGTCTGGCAATGGCGGTCAGCGCGTCGCCGCTGTTGGCAACGGAGGCCTCGATGGTTTCGTGGTCCAGGCCGCCAAGTTCCTCGGACCACTGAAGATAAATTTGCCTGGCGCGTTGCTTGACGGCGAATTCGTCGTCGCCGCAAATGAGCGCGAGCGGAGAAGCTGACTTTGCAGCGGGCATTTTATTCAGCGGCTTCGCTGCCGGTCTCGTTGATCCGGTTCAGCACCTCGCTCATGTCCTCGACCTGCTCGAACAGCGGTGCGGAGACGAAGATCGGTTTTTTCTGCGCGGCGGCAATGGCGAGGCAATCGCTCGGACGCGCGTCCAACTCGACAATTTTGCGCGCCACTTCATTGTGCTGCTGCAAAATCAGCCGCGCGAAGTAGGTGGAATTTTTCAAATCAGTGATGACGACGCGCTCGACGTTGATGCTGAAGCCCTGGAAAATCCGGTTGATGAGGTCGTGCGTGAGCGGGCGTTCCTTCGGCGCGGCGCGAAGAAAATCACCGATCACCCGGCCCATCTGCGGCTCGACGTTGATGACAAAAACCTTGTCATCATTGCCCACAAACAGCGCACAACCGCTGTTGGCGGGAAGAATTCCGCGGATTTGCACAGGAACAACATCGTGCTTCATGCCCTCAATCTATGGCGAAACGGCGGAAACACAAGCCTTGCTTCACACGCTCACCAGTGGCCGTAAAGATTTGGTGGAATTTTTTCGTCTTCGGGATAAACGAGATAAACCACGTTGCGCGATTTCGTCCACGAGTGAATCACGTCGGCGCGCTTGTAAATGTGCCGGACGGACTCGCCGCGATCCTGCCGCGTCGCCGGATCGTTGATGACCACGTCGCCGTTTTCCGTGAAGCCAATGCAGACGATCAAATGTCCATTGTTGTCCAGCGGACGGCCCGGCAGCAACCAGTCCCAGCGCGCGGAAAGAATGACGGGAATTCCCGCCGCAATCCAATCTTCCACTTCCGAAAGATCGTCCAGCCGCGTGACGTAACTTCTCATGCCCGGAAAACTGCCGGCGAACGCCGTGTTGAACGGCCAGTTGCCCGTGCCCGCAAAACTGTCGTCATAAACGTTTGCCGCGACTTCCGGCACGGGCTGATTCATTTCCGGGCGATGCAAAATTTCGGCGTAGCGCGACAGCACCATCGAAAGCGACGTCGGGCTGCACCAGCCTTTTTCATCCGGATAACCGTGCTGCGAATGTTCCGGCGTCGGAATGATTTTGCCCCACGCCGCGCGATTCGGCGGGCGCACGGCCTCCTGAATTTTTGTGTTGGAAAAAGAAACGCCGAGAAATTTCAGCGATGGCAAATTTTGATTTGTCCCGCCGACCGTCACGCGGATTTGCGCCGCGCGGGCGAGTTGGTTCAAAATCAGGGTGTCCGTGTCCACGTTGCCGTCGGCGTCCTTCTGGCCGCGAACGCTCGTGCGCGGAAAAATTTTATTGTCCGACGACCAGTCGCCGAGCGTGTAAAATTTTGTTTCGTGATCCGGCAAAATCGCGCGCGCCTCAATTTTCAAAAAAGTTCCCGCCGGCGCGTCCGCGTTCCACGAGGCGATTAGTTCGTTCCATGGAATGTGCGCCTTGATTTTCGGCGAGAGCAAAACTGTTTCACCATTTTGGCTTTGCGAACGGTCGAACTTTGAAAATTTTTCCACGCCGACAAAGCGGCTGAAGTTGCTTTTCGCCGCAACGGGAACACTTTTGCAGCCGCAAAAAATTATGGCCGCAAACAACAGCGGCAAAATGGAAACTATGTTTTTGATTTTTAATTTCATAAGCCGAATCACCAGTGGCCGAAACGGTCGCGCGGTTTTTTTACATTTTCGGGATAGACGAGATAGACCGTGTTGTGCGAAGTCGCCCACGCGCGGATGACATTTGCGCGTTTGTAAATATGCCGCACGCCTTCCGTTTTGAGGTCAGTCCACGGATCGTTGATGACAAGGTCGCCGTTTGCCGTAAAGCCGCGGCAGACGGTCAGATGGCCGTTGAAATCATCGGCGCGACCGTCTTGCAACAAATCGTAGCGCGCGGAAATGATGACCGGAATTCCCGCCGCGATCCAGTCTTCGAGTTCGGAAACGTCGCTGAAACGCGTCACATACGCGCGCATTCCATCGAGGCCGCCGGCGAACGCGGTGTTGAACGACCAGTTGCCGGTGGCCTTTTTGAAGTTATGGTCAAAAACTCCCGCCGCGACTTCCGGCGCGTCGAGATTCCAGTCAGCGCGGTTGGAAATCGCTCCCCAGCGCGCGAGCGCCATCGAAAGCGACGTTGGACTGCACCAGCCGCCGCCGCCGCGATACGATTGCTGCGAACGTTCCGGCGTCGGAACAATATTTCCCCACGCGGCGCGGTTCGGCGGCAAAGTTTCGGGCGCGATTTTCGGGTTGCAAAATGAAAGGCCGAGAAATTTCAGCGCCGGTAATCTGCCATTCGTGCCGCCCAGCGTGAGGCGGATTTGAACCGCGCTGGCCGGTCCGTTCAAAACGAGCGTGTCCACTTTGACATCGCCGTCGGCATCTTTTTGTCCGCTCACGCTGGTACGCGGAAACGCCTGGTTGTCGGGCGACCACAAACCCATCACGTAAAATTTTGTTGTATGATTTTTTGAAACCGCCCGCGCTTCAATTTTCAAATAACTGCCGGCGGGCGCGGTCACGTTCCACGAAACGACCAGTTCGTTCCAATCGCAAGGCGATTTGATTTCCGGCGAGAGCAAAACGGTTTCGCCGCCGCCGTTTTGCGAACGGGAGAAATTTGAAAAATCCGCCAGCCCGGTAAAATGGCTGTAGCGGCTTTGACTGGCGCCGGGAAAACTTTTGCAGCCGGACAGAATGGTGGCGGCGAGCAGGAATGCGATGTTTGACCTCTTGAACATTGGCGTGTGCATGGTTGCGGCAAACCCCGCGCAAAGTCCAGCCCCCCGATTTGGGCGGTCACGCCGGATCGTAATTCAGCCACGGGCCAAGCCAGCGTTCCATTTCGGACAGAGATTTATTTTTGCGCCGCGCGAGGTCGGCGACTTGATCTTTGCCGAGCTTGCCGACCGCAAAATATTTTGAATCCGTGTGCGCGAAATAAAGTCCGCTCACCGAACTGCCCGGCCACATCGCAAAACTTTCCGTCAGCTTGATGCCCGCGTTTTTTTCAACGTCGAGCAGTTGCCAGAGAATTCCCTTTTCCGTGTGGTCGGGACACGCCGGATAACCCGCCGCCGGACGGATCCCGCGATATTTTTCCTCGATCAAATCTTCCGGCGTGAGATTTTCTTTTTTTCCGAAACCCCATTCTTCACGGACGCGCCTGTGCAAAAATTCGGCGAACGCCTCGGCGAGCCTGTCCGCCAGCGCTTCGGTCATGATCGCGTTGTAATCGTCGTGATCGGCCTTGTATTTCTCGACGAGTTCTTTCAGGTTGTGTCCGCTCGTGACGGCAAATGCACCGATATAATCTTCTGGCTTCTGACTTCCGGCTTCCGACTTCTGTTTCGGCGCAATAAAATCCGCGAGGCACCAGTTTGGCGTGCCATCGCCTTTTTCGATTTGCTGGCGAAGGAAATGGAACGTCGTCAAAACCTTCGAGCGCGATTCGTCCGTGTAAAGTTCCACGTCGTCGCCGACGCGATTGGCCGGGAAGAAACCATAAACCGCTTTGGGTTGTATCAATTTCTTGCTGACAATTTCATCCAGCAATTTCTGCGCGTCGGCAAAAAGTTTGCGCGCCTCTTCGCCGTGTCTTTCGTGCTGGAGAATTTTCGGATAAACGCCGCGCAGTTCCCAAGTGTGGAAAAATGGCGACCAATCAATGAACGGTACGAGTGCTTCCAGCGAAAGGTCAGAGGACAAAACGCGGCCGCCGGTAAATTCCGGCTTCGGCAAATCATCAAACTTCAGTTTCGGCGCGTTTTTACGGGCAGCTTCGTGCGACAACAATTTCGCCGTCTGGCTGCTGTGCGTTGCGCGGACGCGGTCGTATTCTTCGCGGATCTGCGCGGCGAATTTCGGTTTGTGCTCCGCGCTGATCAAACTGCTCGCCACCGGCACGGCGCGGCTGGCGTCGAGGACGTGGACGACCGGCTGATTAAAATTTGGCGCGATCTTCACCGCCGTGTGCGCCTTGCTCGTGGTCGCGCCGCCGATGAGCAGCGGCAGCGTCAGGCCTGTGCGTTCCATCTCGCGCGCGACGTGGACCATCTCGTCCAGCGACGGTGTGATGAGCCCGCTCAAGCCGATGATGTCCACCTGCTCGTCAATCGCCGTCTGCAAAATCTTTTCGCACGGGACCATGACGCCGAGGTCAATGATCTCGTAATTGTTGCAGCGCAACACGACGCCGACGATGTTCTTGCCGATGTCGTGAACGTCGCCTTTGACGGTCGCCAGCAGAATTTTCCCCTGCGTCTTCGCGGCGCCGGCGGATTTTTCGGCTTCCAAAAAAGGTTGCAGATACGCAACGGCTTTTTTCATGACGCGCGCGGATTTGACAACTTGCGGCAAAAACATTTTGCCCGAGCCGAACAGATCGCCGACGACGTTCATGCCGCTCATTAATGGGCCTTCGATGACGAGCAGCGGCTTGACGTATTTCTGGCGCGCTTCCTCGGTGTCGGCGTCAATGAAATCCACGATGCCTTTCACGAGCGCGTGCGACAGACGTTCCTCGACGGTGCCGCTGCGCCACGCATCTTCGACAATGGCGACTTTGCCTTTTTGTTTTACCGACTCGGCGAATTTAATCAAGCGCTCCGTTGCGTCGTCGCGGCGATTCAGCAAAACATCCTCGACCAATCCCAAAAGTTCTTTCGGAACTTCCTCGTAAACTTCGAGCATTCCGGCGTTGACGATGCCCATGTCGAGTCCGGCGCGAATCGCGTGATAAAGAAATGCGCTGTGCATGGCCTCGCGCACGGCGTTGTTGCCGCGAAACGAAAACGAAATGTTGCTGATGCCGCCGCTGACTTTCGCGTGCGGCAGATTTTCCTTGATCCATTTTGTCGCGCGGATGAAATCCACCGCGTAATTCGCGTGCTCCTCCAAGCCTGTGCCGACGGTCAGCACGTTCGGATCGAAAATAATGTCCTGAGGCGGGAAGCCGACTTTTTCGACAAGCAGATTGTAGGCGCGTTTGCAGACGGAAATTTTTCGCTCGAACGAATCCGCCTGGCCGAGTTCGTCAAACGCCATCACCACGACCGCCGCGCCGTAACGATGGACAAGTTTCGCGTGATGCAAAAACTTTTCCTCGCCTTCCTTGAGTGAAATGGAATTCACGATGCCTTTGCCTTGAAGACATTTCAGGCCCGTCTCGATGACTTCCCATTTCGAGGAATCCACCATCACCGGCACTTTGCAGATGTCCGGCTCGCTCGCGATGAGATTGAGAAAACGGTGCATCGCAGCGACGCCATCAATCATCCCTTCGTCCATGCAAACGTCAATGACCTGCGCGCCGTTCTCGACCTGCTGGCGCGCGATGGCGAGCGCGGCCTCGTAATCGCCCGCCTTGATGAGCTGGGCAAACTTGGGCGAACCGGCGACATTCGTGCGCTCGCCGATGTTGAGAAAATTTGTCTGCGGGCGAACGGTGAGTGCATCAAGTCCGCTCAAACGTAAATAAGGTTCAACCGTCGGAACTTTACGCGTCGGCAAACCCTTGACGGCTTCGGCAATCGCCTTGATGTGTGGCGGCGTCGTGCCGCAGCAGCCGCCGACGATGTTGAGCCAGCCGTTCTGCGCCCATTCGCGCAATTGCGGCGCGAGCGATTCCGGCGTTTCGGGAAAACCGGTCGGCAGGAGCGGATTCGGCAGACCCGCGTTCGGATACGCGCTGACGTAAATCGGCGCGATGCCGGAAAGTTCCTCGATGAGCGGACGCAATTCTTTTGGTCCAAGCGCGCAGTTCATGCCGACGCTCAAGAGCGGCACATTAGCGACGGAATTCCAGAACGCCTCGACCGTCTGTCCGGTCACGCCGCGATTGCTGCCAGCTTGAATAAACGTGACGCTTGCCAGAATCGGAACGATTTTTTTTCCGGCTTCAACTTTCGCGCCGTAAGACAATGGACTGATGCCCCGCTCGTCATAAATTTTCTGAATCGCAAAAAACGCCGCGCGAGCATTTAGCGTGTCGAAAATAGTTTCAACCAACAACAAATCTGCGCCGCCGTCGAGCAGGCCGTTGATCTGTTCGCTGTAAGCCGTAACCAGTTCGTCGTAATTCGTGCCGCGCGCGCCCGGATTGTTCACGTCCGTTGAAATCGAAGACGTTTTCGTCGTCGGCCCAATCGCGCCCGCGACAAAACAAATCCGGCCCGGCTGCGATTTTTCAACCGCATCCGCCGCGCGCCGCGCACATTCCGCGCCGGCTTTTGAAAGTTCGTAAGCCAGCGATTCCATGCCGTAATCCGCCAGCGAGATGGATTGCGCGTTGAACGTGTTGGTCTCGATGATGTCCGCACCCGCTTCGAGATACTGGCGATGAATCCCCTCAATGACGTGAGGCTGAGTGACGTTCAGTAGGTCGTTCAAGCCCTTGAGGTCTTTGCCGCGCCAGTCCGCGAAACGCGCGCCGCGAAACGCCGCCTCGTCCAGCTTGTGCTGCTGGATCATCGTGCCCATCGCGCCGTCAATGATGACGATGCGTTCGCGCAGGAGGCGTTGGAGATGTTCGGTTTTGTCCGGCATTTAATTTCCGACAAGCTAATCAAAACCGCCGTTTAAAGCAAATTAAAAATCAACGCATCTTGATATGATGATATGAAATAATCAACCCCGCGCGCGGCGACTCATTCATTGACTCTTAATTCATGTCTGTTAGATTCGCTCGCCGTTTTCGGAAAAATTTCACGAACCAAATTATTTAATTTATGGCCAAAGCATCCAAATCGAACAAATACGTCTATACCTGGGGCAACAAAAAAGCGGACGGCGACGGCAGCATGAAGCCGCTCCTTGGTGGCAAGGGCGCGAACCTCGCCGAGATGACGCGGATCGGATTGCCCGTGCCTCCGGGTTTCACCATCACCACGGAGGTCTGCACTTATTTTTACGCGCACAAGAAAACTTATCCGAAGGAACTTCAGGCGCAGATGGAAGCGGGCATCGCCAACATGGAAAAAATCATGGGCGTCAAATTCGGCGACACGAAGGCGATGCCGCTGCTCGTGGCCGTCCGTTCCGGCGCGCGCGATTCGATGCCGGGCATGATGGACACGATTTTGAATCTCGGTCTCAACGACCAGACGGTTCTTTCGCTCGCCGCCGCGACGAAGAATGAGCGCTTCGCATGGGATTGTTACCGCCGTTTCATCCAAATGTATGGCGATGTCGTCATCGGCGTTCAGAAGCGCGCGAACGAAGATCACGAGCCCTTCGAGACGGTCATCCACGAATTCAAGCATGCGAAATACCACAAGGACATCGTGGACAGCGAACTCACTGCTGCCGACCAGAAGGAACTTGTGAAGCTGTTCAAGGCGCTTGTGCTCGAACGCACGGGCAAAGGTTTTCCGAATGACCCGTGGGAGCAACTGCGCGGCGCGGCGGGCGCGGTGTTCGGCTCGTGGATGAATGACCGCGCGATTGTTTATCGTCGCAAATATAATATTCCCGCCGAATGGGGCACGGCCGTCAACGTGCAGGCGATGGTTTACGGCAACACCGGCGAGACGTCCGGTTCCGGCGTCGCGTTCACGCGCAATCCGGCGAACGGCGCGAATGAATTTTACGGCGAATTCCTCATCAACGCGCAGGGCGAAGATGTCGTCGCCGGCGTGCGCACGCCCGAACCGGTTTTGAAGTTGAAAGACCAGATGCCGAAGTCTTACGCGGAACTTTTGGAAGTCCGCAAGACCTTGGAAAAACATTTCAAGGATGTGCAGGACATCGAATTCACGGTGCAGGAAGGCAAGCTGTTCATGCTCCAGACGCGCAACGGCAAGCGCACCGCGATGGCCGCGCTGAAATTCTCGATGGACATGGTGAAGGAAAAACTCATTGACTGGGAAACCGCGATTTTGCGCAACCCGGCGGATCAACTCGATCAATTGCTCGCGCCTGTTTTCGATTTGAGCGAAGTGAAAAAAGCAAAAGCGATTGCGACGGGTCTGCCCGCCGGTCCGGGCGCGGCGACGGGAAAAATTTATTTCAACGCCGACCGCGCGGTGCAAGTCGCCGAGAAGGGCGAAAAAGTTTTGCTCGTTCGCGTCGAAACGTCGCCGGAAGATTTGCGCGGCATGATCGCGGCGGAAGGCATTTTGACCGCGCGCGGCGGTGTGAGTTCGCACGCGGCGCTGGTCGCCCGGCAGATGGGCAAGGTCTGCGTCTGCGGCGCGAGTGCGTTGCAGGTGGATTATGACAAAAAAACCGTCAGCGTGAGCGGCCAGACTTTCAACGAAGGCGACTTTCTTTCGATTGATGGGACAGCCGGAACTGTTTATGCCGGACAAATCAAAACCGCGCCGTCAGAAATTATTGCCGGACTCATCGGCGGCGACCAGGCGGCGCAGGCCACGGAAAAATTCAAGAGCTTCGCGCAATTGATGAAGTGGTGCGCCAAGGCCACGCGCCTTTCGGTTCGCACGAACGCCGACACGCCGGAGCAGACCGCAAACGCCGTCGCGTTCGGCGCGGTGGGCATCGGCCTCACGCGCACGGAACACATGTTCTTCGAGGGCGACCGCATTGACGCGATGCGCGAAATGATTCTCGCGGATAATCTCGAAGCCCGCGAAGCCGCGCTTGCGAAATTATTGCCGTATCAACGCGACGACTTCTTCGGAATTTTCAAGGCGCTGAAAGGTTATCCGGCGACGATCCGTTTTCTTGACCCGCCGTTGCACGAATTTTTGCCGAACTCGAAAGAGTCGCAGATGGACCTCGCGCGGAAGCTCAACATTCCCGTCGAGAAAATCATGCACCGCGTCCACGAGTTGCATGAGTTCAACCCGATGCTCGGTTTCCGCGGCTGCCGTCTCGGCATCAAGTATCCCGAAATCACGCGGATGCAGGCGCGCGCGGTTTTGGAAGCCGCCGCCGATGCGACCAAGCAAGGTTTCAAGGCGAAGCCCGAAATCATGATTCCGCTCGTCGGCTTCAAACGCGAACTGGATTTGCAAGTCGCAATCGTTCACGAAGTCGCCGCGCAAGTGCAGAAAGAGAAAAAAGTGAAGATCAATTACAGCGTCGGCACGATGATCGAGATTCCGCGCGGCGCGCTGACCGCGGACGAAATCGCACAGACGGCGGAGTTTTTCAGCTTCGGCACGAACGACCTCACGCAAACCGCGCTCGGCATGAGCCGCGACGATTCCGGCAGTTTCCTCGGCGCGTATCAGGAAGCCGAGATCATGAAGAAAAATCCGTTCGCTTCGATTGACCAGACCGGCGTCGGCCAGCTCATGGAAATCGCCATCACGAAAGGCCGCAAGACGCGACCGGACATCAAGCTCGGCATTTGCGGCGAACACGGCGGTGATCCTGATTCAGTGAAATTTTGCCATCGCATCGGCCTCACTTACGTTTCGTGCAGCCCGTTTCGCGTGCCGGTCGCGCGCCTTGCGGCGGCGCAGGCGGCGATTGAAGAGAAGCGCAAGGCGAAGAAAAAATAATTCTTCTCCGTGTCGGCGAAAAAGTGGCGCAGCCGGTTGTGCTGACCTGCGGCCAAATTATTTTGAACATGAAACCATCGGAACTTTTCGGCGTGTTCGTGCGCGCGACCGGCTTTTTGATTTTCATCTACGGCCTTTGGGAAATCTGGGGCGGCTTTGAAAACGCCGTGGAAAATCTTCTGCCGGCGAACCAGGGCGACAACGGCGACCAGCAAGTCTCCAGCTTCGCCTATTTTGCGTTTGGCATTCCGTCGGTGTTTGTGGGCGCGATTTGTTTTTTTCTGGCCGACTGGATTGTGAAGCTGGCCTACCGCGATCCTTCAAAATAATCCGCCCGACCGGATGGCCCGGAGGCTTGACAAGCTGGACGACTGTGGCTCAATGGAAGCGCGAGCGGAATTGCGACTCAACCACGTTTAGTCACGATGAATACGGGGCAAACACTCTTTAACGCGGTGGGCATCGTCATCGCCGGGTTTCTGCTTTTCGCCGGTCTGGTGAGTTTGTCGGATTTCATCCGCGCTGATTATCCCCGGCTCGGCGACGATTTCTGGTTTTTATTTTTTGTGCTGGATTGCGTGCTGGTGTTTCTCATCGGTGGCGGCAGTCTGGCCAACCTCGCCAACCACCGGCTGAATCCGTGGCCGACGCTTGCCGTCATCGCCGGCTACTTTCTCACTTTAGTTTTATTGCCTATTGCCGTCTGGGGGATTGTGCTATTGGTGCAGGAACAAAAACGGCATCGCAAACGGCGTTCCCATTTTGATTAACTTGCGATGGTCGTCTGCTGAAAAACCAAACATGAAAACAATCGCCCGTGCCGCCGCCGTCCTGTCTTTTATTTTCTGTCTGCTCGCCGGCGTCTGGATTTTAAGCCGGACAAATTTTAAGGGCGACAACGACGTGCTCGGCACCGCCAGCGGATTTTATTTTGTCGGCAAGGCTTTCTTCGTCGGCCCGATGCTGTGGCTCGCCGGTGAAAAGTGCTGCCCGAATCTTGAGGGCAAATAACGAATTTTCTCCATGCCCAAGCGCGTCTGTCATCACTGCGGCCATCATTTTGAAATGCCGGATACGATGATCGGCGAGGATTTTGCGTGCCCGAATTGCGGCAAGAACATCATGATGCCGCCGCACGGCAACGCCGCCCGAGAAAAGGTCAGGTTCGCCGTCGTCCCGCCGCCGCCGCCGGAAATTTATTCGGCGGCAATGATTGGCGAACTCGCGCGGAAAATCATCGCCAATGTCCAGACGGTCATCGTCGGCAAGGAAGAACAGATCACGCTCGCCATCGCCGGACTGTTTGCGGAAGGGCACATTTTGTTCGAGGACGTTCCCGGCGTGGCCAAGACGATGTTGTCCCGCGCCATCGCGCAGAGCGTCGGGTGTTCCTTCAAGCGCATCCAATGCACGCCCGACCTTGAACCCGAACATGTCATCGGCGATTTCATTCTCGACCCGACCACCGGCCGGCCGGATTTCCGTTTCGGCCCGCTTTTCGCCCAGATGGTTTTGGTGGATGAAATCAACCGCGCCAGCCCGCGCACGCAGGCCGCCATGCTCGAAGCAATGGGGGAGGGGATGGTCTCGATGGATCGAGTTTCCTACAAACTGGAAAAACCGTTCATGGTCATGGCCACGCAAAATCCCATCGAATCGGAAGGCACGTTCCGCTTGCCCGAAGCGCAAATGGATCGTTTCCTGCTCCGCTTGAGCCTTGGCTATCCCGACGCCGCGCAGGAAATCGCCATGTGCCAGCGCGCCCAGCAACAGCATCCCATTGACCAGATCAAACCCGTCACCGCCGCCGAGGAAGTCTTGAAATGCCAGCGCGGCGTCCGCGACATCCGCGTGACTGCCGACGTGTGCGAATACCTGGTCAACCTCACCCGCGCCACGCGGCAGCATCCCGCCTTGCGCCTCGGTGCCAGCCCGCGCGGCTCGCTCGGCCTCTTCCGCACTGCGCAGGCGATGGCCGGCATTCAAGGCCACGATTCTGTTTCCATAAACCACATAAAATCCCTGGCCGTGCCTGTGCTGGCCCACCGGATCCTCGTCCGGCGCGACGTCGCGAAAGAGTATCCCGACGGAGCCACCGTCATCCGCGAAATTCTGGAAAAGGCGGCTTGAAAACCTTGCAACAAGGACGCCGTCCACCGTTGCATTTGTTGACGCTGTCGCCGCAAGGTCTTACGCTTGGGCAGATTTATGAGCCAATTGCAAGATTCACTGGTCGAACTCATTCGCCGCACGTCCGCCGAGATCCCCGACGACGTGCATCAATCCATTCTCACGTCGCTGGAAAATGAAAAAAAAGGGACGCTGGCCGAGAGCGCGATGAAGATCATTGATAAAAACATCGCCATCGCGAAGAACAAGTCGCAGCCGATCTGTCAGGACACTGGGAGCATTTTGTTTTATGTGGATTGTCCTGTCGGCTTCGACCAGATCACGTTTGAAGAAACTGCGCGCGAAGCCGTGAAGCTTGCGACGAAGAAAGGTTTTCTCCGGCAAAATTCCGTGGACTCGCTCACTGGAAAAAATGACGGCACGAATTGCGGGCCGGGCGCGCCGGCGTTTCATTTTCATCAGCATCGCGCGCCGGAAATTTCTGTGCGACTGGTTTTGAAAGGCGGCGGCTGCGAAAACGTCGGCGCGCAATACTCGTTGCCGAACGAGAAGCTCAACGCGAACCGCGACCTCGACGGCTGCCGCCGGGTGATTCTCGACGCCGTGTTGCAAGCGCAGGGCAAAGGCTGCGGGCCGGGCATCCTCGGCGTGTGCATCGGCGGCGACCGCGCGACGGGCTACGAGATGAGCAAGACGCAATTCCTGCGGCTGATTCCCGACCGCAATCCGGTCCCCGAACTCGACGCGCTGGAGCAGGACATTTTGAAGACGGCGAACGAACTCGGCATCGGCCCGATGGGATTTGGCGGCAAGACGACGCTGCTGGGCGTGAAGATTTGCGCGGCGAACCGCCTGCCCGCGTCCTTTTTCGTGAGCATCAGCTACATGTGCTGGGCGTATCGGCGTCAGGGCGTGACGCTGGATTCGGAGGGGAAGATTGGGAAATGGTTGTATTGAGCAAACTATTTATGTCACTCGAATCTACGTTATCCGACATTACAGCCCGCTTACGCCAAGGAAAATTTCCAAACGAGCAGGCAGTTTCACAAGGCATCGTTCTGCGCGCGTTCCAAGAACTCGGCTGGGATACATGGGATACCAATGTGGTCTGGCCTGAATACCAAACCGGCGAAGGACGTGCGGATTTCGCGCTGTGCCATCCTCCCTCAAAGCCAGCAGTGTTTACAGAAGTCAAACAGCCCGGCAAAGCCGAAGATGCAGTGCGACAAGCACTCGAATATGCCTTCCACAAGGGCGTTCCTTTTGTGGTGCTGACCGACGGCAGAACATGGAGCTTTTATCTGCCAGCGGAACAAGGCAGCTACGAAGACAGGCGCGTTTACAAGCTGGATTTGTATGAGCGTTCACCAGCCGAGGCAGCCGAAATACTTTGCCGCTATCTTGAATGTTCAAGAGTTCAATCCGGCGAGGCGCTCGAAACAGCACGCAAAGAATATAAGAGTCGAAACCGCCGCTCACAGGCAAAGGCGGCGATTCCCGAGGCTTGGCGTGAGTTAGTGGAAAAGGGCGATGAAGATTTAGTTGATCTGGTTGCGGGTGCGGTTGAATCAAAAACTGGAGTCCGACCTGACAACGACGAAGTTGCTGAATTTCTTGCCGGACTTGGAAAGCCAATCATAGTCGAAGCTGCCCGCCGCGAAGTTCCGCAGTCAGCGAAAGCTGACAATCGCCCGCCAGCTTCTACATCGAATAGCGAATCAAGTAGGCGTGGAAAATTGATTGTTCTGGGCAAGTCGCACAATTATCACAATGCGAAAGATGCAATGATTATAGTTCTTCGTGAATTGGCGAAAGATGATGCTTCTTTTCTCGAACGATGCTCACAACATCCCGACGCTCAAGGACGCAAACGGCGCTACATTGCTCGCACGCCGGAAGAGCTTTATCCTGACCGTGAAGACCTTCGAGAAATGCGACAGGCATTGCCGGGCGGATGGTTTGTGGCAACGAATCTGAACAATGTTCTCAAGAAAAACATAATTCGCTTTGCCACAGAAGTTGCCGGATTAACGTTCGGAAAAGATGTGATTGTGGAGTTTTAATTGAATTAAATTCATATGACCAAATTATCTTTTCTCTTCACCGAAGAAAAAATCCGCGCGCTGAAAGTCGGCGACGAGGTTGATTGAAATGGAATCCGTTTACATCGAGACGAGCGTGGTGAGTTATCTGGTGGCGCGGCCCAGCCGCGAGCCGGTGACGGCGTGGCGTCAGCAACTCACCAACGAATGGTGGGTGGAACGGCGCGGGCTGTTCGTCTGCGTGATTTCGCAGGAAGTCATCGCCGAGGCGTTGGAAGGCGATGCCAGCATGGCGGCGAAACGGATGGAGGCGTTGCGGGATTTGCCATTGATTGCCGGCGGTTCGGAAAGCGCCACGCTCGCGGCGGATTTGCTGGCGCACGGAATTTTTCCCGCCAATGCCCGCGCCGATGCGAATCATCTGGCAGTCGCGACTTGCGCGGCGGTGGATTATCTGCTGACGTGGAATTACCGGCATCTGGCCAATGCGCAGGTGTTGCGGCGGCTGGAGAATTTTTTGGGCGCGCGGACTGCATCTGCCGAGGGTTTGCACGCCGGAAGAACTTATGGGAATATAAAACCATGAAGGCTGATCCAATCCTCGAAGAAGTCTGGCGCGTCAAAGACAAACTGTCGCGCGAGATGGCGGCTGACCCGGCGGCTTATTCCGCGAAGCTGGACGCGATAGCCGACACTGAAGAAAAGGCAGGGCGAAAAGTGATCCGTTCGGCGGCGGGGCTGCGTGAGCCGGTGGCCGAGAAGGAACGCCAGTGCGCCGGAGAATCCGCATTCGTTCTGAATGATAAGCCGTCGGGCAAGCCCTGATATGCGAACGCTCGAACAAATCTACGATGACATAAAGCGGTTGTCCAAAGATGACCAAGAAGCGTTGCTCGACTGGCTGACGAATTTGTTGGAGGACCAGTTGGAGTTGACCGACGAGTTCAAAGCAAAGATTGAGCAGGGCAAAGCTGACATTGCGGCTGGCCGCGTTAGAATTATTCGACCCAATTCAGTTAATTAAATTTCCAATGATCAAACTTTCATTTCCATTTTCCGAAGAAAAAATCCGCGCGCTGAAAGTCGGCGACGAGGTTTTGATTTCCGGCATCGTGTTCACCGGGCGCGACGCGGTCCACAAGTATTTGCACGAGGGCGGCAAGCTGCCGCCGGAAGTGAAGTTGCGCGACGGGATTCTTTATCATTGCGGCCCGGTGATGATGAAGCAGGACGACGGTTCGTGGAAATGCACCGCTGCCGGCCCGACCACGTCCATCCGCGAAGAGCCGTATCAATGGCAGGTCATCCGCGATTTCGGGATTCGCGGCGTCATCGGCAAAGGCGGCATGGGCGACCGCACGCTCGCGGCGTGCCAGGAATTCGGCTGCGTGTATCTGCACGCGGTCGGCGGCGCGGCACAGGTGCTGGCGGATTGCGTGAAAAAAGTCCGCAATGTTTACATGATGAAAGAATTCGGCGCACCGGAGGCGATCTGGGAACTGGAGATTGTGGATTTCCCCGCCGTGGTGACGATTGATGCACACGGGAATTCGTTGCACAAAACCATTTTTGCGTCGAGTCAGGCGGAACTGGCGAAGCGGCTTTGACTCTCACGCAAAGGCGCAGAGAAAAAACAATGAGGAAAGCAGGAACGTAGGAAAAAATTCTGGATTCATGCTTTCCTGTTTTCCTTATTAAATTTTCCAAGTTCAAAATTTGAAATTCCATTCGCGCGTCGCGTATTTTTCGCGGGCGAGTTTGGAAATTTCTTCGAGCGGCGGATTTTTTAATTCCTCGTTTGCGTTCCATTCTTTGGCGAGCGCGGCCTTCACTTTTTCGGCGGCCAGATTCAGGTTGGTCACAAATTCTTCGTGCGAACGACTGGCGCGATAATCCGGTTGCAGCGATGGCATGGGCAGCAATTCGCCGACGAGCGAGAGATCGCAGTTCAACAAAAGCGTTCCGTGAAACAGCAGGAAATGTTTCCGGCGGCGTTGCGAGTTGCCGGCGAATTTCAAATCGCCGAGGCAAAGGTCGGTGTGGCCCTGGACGGATATGTTGAGAGTTGATGGTTGAGGGTTGAGCGAAGCAATCGCCGTGCGATTTTTTTCCATGATGAATTGGTTTGCGCTGGAAATGCTGCGCGTCGGGCCGTCTTCGCTGATTTGCAAAATCAAACTGTAATTCAATCCGCCGGGCATTTGCACGACGGTGCCGCCGCCGGAACAGCGCCGGAGAATCGGAATTTTTTTCGCCGCGCACGCGGCGACGTTCACTTCCGTCGCGATTTTATTCGCATAACCGACGACGACAAACGTTTCGCGCGGCTCCCAAAACAAAAGCGTTTCGCCGCTGTTCCCCGTTTCGCACGCGTCGAGCAGCGCCTCGTCCGCCGCGAGATTTTCGGCGGGCGTGGGAAGCGTGTGGTCGAGGATTTGCATGGCGTTTGATTTTACTGGCGTTGGGTGCAAAATTGGGTTTAATTGGGTTGCGCGTTTTGCGCGCAAAAAGCAAGTGAGTAACACAGTGAGCGTTGAGACAAAAGAAATTTACGGTTCGCGTTCCCACGCCGCTTCCGCCGGAAACGGCAACGGCGGCAAGGTGGACGATTCCCTGCAGTCGGTGTTTGAGCTGGCGCTCGAAAGTCAGGGGCCGGAGCGCACGGCGCAACTGCTCGAAAAACTGGTCGCGCAGCTTCGCTCCGCGCCGCATTCGTCAGCCGGGCTGACCACGCCTTACGCCAATACGATTCCGCCGGAACGTCAGGCAACTTTTCCGGGCAACCGCGACATCGAGCGCCGCATAAAAAGCTACATCCGGTGGAACGCTATGGCGATGGTGGTGAAGGCCAATTCGACGACCAACGTCGGCGGCCACATTTCCACGTTTGCGTCCTCGGCGACGCTTTACGAGGTGGCGTTCAACCATTTTTTTCGCGGCGCGACGGAAAATTTCCCCGGCGACCAGGTTTATTTTCAAGGTCACGCCGCGCCGGGCATGTATGCGCGCGCGTTTTTGGAGGGCCGACTAGACGAACAACATTTGCAAAATTTCCGGCAGGAACTGGCCGAGGGCGGCGGGCTGTCGTCGTATCCGCATCCGTATTTGATGCCGGATTTCTGGCAGTTTCCGACGGTTTCGATGGGACTCGGCCCGATCATGTCGCTGTATCAGGCGCGGTTCAACCGCTACTTGCAGGCGCGCGGCTTGGTGAACTGGAAGGACGAGCCGAAAGTCTGGGCGTTTCTCGGCGACGGCGAGTGCGATGAAGTGGACACGCTCGGCGCCATCACGCTTGGCGCGCGCGAGAACCTCGACAATGTCATCTGGGTCATCAATTGCAATTTGCAGCGGCTCGACGGCCCGGTGCGCGGCAACAGCAAAATCATCCAGGAACTTGAAGGCCTGTTTCGCGGTGCGGGCTGGAACGTCATCAAGGTGATTTGGGGCACGGACTGGGACGACTTGTTCAAGCGCGACAAGTCCGGCCTCCTGCTCAAGCGCATGGACGAATGCGTGGACGGCGATTACCAGAAATACGTCGTCGAGCCGGGCAGCTACACGCGTAAACATTTCTTCGGCAAATACCCGGAACTGCTGAAGCTCGTGCAGCATCTCACGGACGAACAGATCGGCAAGCTGCTGCGCGGCGGCCATGACGTGCGGAAGATGTATGCCGCCTACAAGTCGGCGACCGAGCACAAAGGCCGGCCGACGGTGATTCTCGCCAAGACCGTCAAGGGCTACGGCCTCGGCGAAGCGGGCGAAGGAAAAAACATTTCGCACCAGCAGAAAAAAATGAACGAGAAGGAACTGCGCGAGTTCCGCAAGCGGTTCAACATCCCGGTCAGCGACGATGTCATCGCCGAAACGCCGTTCTTCCGTCCGTCGCCGGACAGCCCCGAAATCAAGTATCTGCTCGAACGCCGTGCGGCCCTCGGCGGATTTTTGCCCGCGCGCGTCGTCAAGCCCGCGCCGCTTGACGTGCCGAAGCCAGATTATTTCGCCGAATTTTTCAAGGCGTCGAAAACGGACATCTCGACCACAACCGCGTTCGGCAGCGTGTTGAGGATTTTGCTGCGGCACACTGGCATCAGCAAAAACATCGTGCCGATCATCCCCGATGAAGCGCGCACGTTCGGCCTGGACGTGCTGTTCCGGGAAATTGGGATTTATTCCCCGAAAGGCCAGCTTTACGAGCCGGTGGATCGAAACACGCTTTCATTTTACAACGAGACGAAGAACGGCCAGATCCTCGAAGAAGGCATCACCGAGGCCGGTTCGATGGCCTCGTTCATCGCCGCCGGCACGAGCTACGCCACGCACGGCGTGCCGATGATTCCGTTTTACATTTACTACTCGATGTTCGGCCCGCAGCGCGTCGGCGATTTATTCTGGCTGGCCGGCGACATCCGCGCGAAGGGCTTTTTGCTCGGCGCCACCTCCGGCCGCACCTCGCTCAACGGCGAAGGTTTGCAGCATCAGGACGGCCACAGCCTGCTGCACGCGAGCACGATTCCCACCTGCCTGCCTTACGATCCCGCGTTCGGTTTTGAACTCGCGGTCATCATCGCCGACGGCCTGCGGCGGATGTTCGTCGAGAACGAGGACATTTTTTATTACCTCTCGCTCTACAACGAAAACTACCCGATGCCGCCCATGCCGGCAGGCGCCGAGGACGGCATTTTGAAGGGCCTGTATAAATTCAAGCCTGGCGTGCCGGATAAAAAAATCAAGGCGCACATTTTCGGCAGCGGCTCCATCATCAACTCCGCGCTCAAGGCGCAGGAAATCCTCGCGGAAAAATACGGCGTCAGCGCCGATGTCTGGAGCGCGACGAGCTACAAACTGCTTCGCACCGACGCCATCCGCTGCCAGCGCTGGAACATGCTGCATCCGACCGCCGTGCCGAAAAAATCCCACGTCGAGACGCTGCTCGCGCCGGAGCAAGGCGCGTTCGTGGCCGTGTCCGACAACATCCGCACCGTGTCCGATCAAATTGCGCCGTGGGTTCCCGGTGGGTTGTTCTCGCTCGGCACGGACGGTTTTGGCCGCAGCGACACACGCGCCCGCCTGCGCCGCTTTTTCGAGGTGGACACCGAGTCCACCGTCATCGGCACCCTTTACGCCCTCGCGCAAAAAGGACTTGTGCCACCGCAACTCGTCGAACAGGCGATTCAGGATTTGGGTGTGGATCCGGAGAAAATTTTCCCGGAGCTGGTCTGAAAGTGCCGGGCAAAATTGTTCCGTCCTTGGTTGGTTCCATTTTTGAAAACAGCATTGACGTTGTCGCTTCTGCCGTTAAAATGCGCCCTCGGTTTGAGGAAAAGTTTTTTACCAATTAGAAAATCAAATTATGCCAGTCAAAGTCGCCATCAACGGATTCGGTCGGATCGGTCGCCTCGTCTTTCGCGCGATCGCTGAACAAGGCCTGCTCGGCAAGGAAGTCGAAGTCGTCGCCGTCGGCGACATCGTGCCCGCCGACAATCTCGCCTACCTGCTCAAATACGATTCCACGCAGGGCCGCTTCGCCGGCACGGTTGGCTCGAAAAAATCCGCCGCCGACAAGACCGAGGACGACGTGCTGATTGTTGACGGCAAGGAAATTTTCGTCGTCAGCGCCAAGACGCCGGCGGAATTGCCGTGGAAAAAATTCGGCGTGGACGTCGTCATCGAATCCACCGGGCTGTTCACCGACGCCGACAAGGCGAACCCGAAATCCGCCTACGGCCATATCACGGCGGGCGCGAAGAAAGTCATCATTTCCGCCCCGGCGAAAAACGAGGACATCACGATTGTCATGGGCGTCAACCACGAGAAATACGACGCGGCGAAGCACACGATCATTTCCAACGCGAGCTGCACGACGAACTGCCTCGCGCCCGTCGTCCACGTTTTGCTCAAGGAAGGTTTCGGCATCGAGGAAGGTTTGATGACGACGATCCACAGCTACACCGCCACGCAAAAAACCGTGGATGGTCCTAGCAAAAAAGATTGGAAAGGCGGACGCAGCGCGGCCATCAATATCATTCCCGCCTCGACCGGCGCGGCGAAAGCGACCGCGCTCGTTTGTCCCGAAGTGAAAGGCAAGCTGACCGGCATGTCGTTCCGCGTGCCGACGCCGACGGTTTCCGTCGTTGACCTCACGGTGAAGACCGTGAAGGAAACGAGCTACGCGGAGATTTCCGCCGCGATGAAGAAAGCCAGCGAGACGTATCTCAAAGGCGTGCTCGAATTCACCACCGATGAAGTCGTCAGCACGGATTTCATCCACAGCAACGCGTCGTCCATCTTTGACGCCGGTTCGGGCATCGAGTTGAACAAGAAATTTTTCAAGCTTGTGAGCTGGTATGACAACGAGTGGGGCTACTCGAACCGCGTGGCCGACCTGCTGAAATTCATGATCGGCAAAGGGCTGTAAGCGAAATCAAAATTCAAAACGGCGGACTGGAAACAGTTCGCCGTTTTTTGTTTTCGAGAATCAAATTATTTCTTCCGCCATTGCTGTAAAAAATACAATCCAATCGACACCACGAACCAAACAAGAAACCACCATTTGGATAAATGTGTTTCAAAGTGTCCAATTGCCAAAACAGCGGACGGCGAAAACTCAAGACTCATATTTTCCGTCTTTGAATCGCCAAAAAAACTATCCCAGCTATGATAATCCCAACGACTGTTAACTTCACGCCAAGAGAACCAAATTTTCCAGATGAAAGCTTCGGTGTGTGCAAAAAATGAAAACTGGCTAGTCCTGCTTGCAGTTCAGAATCTTGTGTGGCGTCGCCGCCAATGACCACCGTAGAAAGCATATAAAGTCTGCCATCTGCAAATATTTGATGTTCAACTTGGACGCTTGCAAAAGAACCGTTCCCCAAGCGTTGAATGTTCTCATAAGCCGGTGCTCCATCAATTGTAAAAACCTTGCTGGATATCAATTGAACATGGTGATTTTTTTGCAATACCTGTTCATATTGGGCGATGTAATTTGAATCGAACTTTGCAAAAGGAGCATAGCCAGCAGCAAGAAACATCCTCTCTTTCCCGTCTTGGCTTTTGATGTAAAATCCGGTCGAATCCTGTGATTTGACTGTCCAAATGCCCGGAATTGTAATGATGTAATTAAGGTCATCAGATTTCAGTTCCAATGCAAAAACAGAAGATGCCGAAAGAATGAATACGAGGCTAAAAATTGAACGTCTGATAAAGTTCACTTTCATAGTTTTGATGATAGTGCGTGTTTCGCAGTTTGACTAGCTTCGTAGCGGCTTTTCGGCAGAAAGCCGCAAACCATTTTAATGCGGCGGTCTGCCGACTTGCCGCCACTTTTATTTCACCGTCTGCGGCGTTTCCTAGATCATGTTTTATTTTTGCAGATATTTATTCGGCACATTCAGTTCTTTAGGAAGCGCTCGGCCCGATGCTTGGGCGAGCAGCTTGATGTTCTCATACACGTCGCGTTCTTCACGTCCCATCTGGGGCAATAGTCCCGCTTGCGCATAGGATAACGGCGTGGCATCAAAAATCGTCGTCTCCCACTCAAAACTTTTTCCCCAAGTGATGCCTGCCAGACGAATATCCGCTTTTGCGCCATGTTCCAGCAGCAGTCGCAGCACGGGCTGACAATGATTGCCGCGTTGGCAGACGGTATGAAATATTGGCGTGTGCCCGTTGAATCCATAATCATCCGCCGCAGCCTTCGCGTCCACATCTGCTCCCGCCTTGATCAAAGCTGCTGCGACTTTCACGAGGCCAAACTCGGCAGCCACATGCAACAACGACGCACCAAACAGCGGGGTAAACGCACAGCGGATGTTCACTTGGTGATGAATCAAGGATGGATTCTTGCGCAGTTCTGCACCCAATAGCTCCGCATCATCCAGCAGAACCGCCAGCAAGCCGGTGTCCGGGCAACGCGCACCGGCTTGCGTCAGACATCGAACACAGTCTGAAAACTTTGGCGACCGAAGATACATTTCAACCAGCCACGTCAACGGCGTCTTGCCATCAATGAGACCGTTGACATCAATGCCTGCTGCCAAAGCTTCTTGAATCTTTTCTGTCGAATGAGTCTCAAAGCCAAAGAAAAGTGTTTCTCGCGGGTTGGGCATAACCTAATTAATGCGGCGGTCTGCCGACGCGCCGCCACTTTTATTTCACCGTCTGCGGCGTTTCCTGAATCACTTTTTTCTTCTCCAGCTTTTCCAACTTCGGCGCGATGACGACCTGGCAATAACCTTGGCTTGAATTGTTGTCATAATATTGCTGGTGATAATCCTCGGCCTTGTAAAATTTCTTGAGCGGCACGATTTCCGTGACGATTGGATTTCTGAAATTTTCCTGTGCGGCAATTTTTGATTTTTCCGCGAGCAGTTTCTGTTTCTCGTCGCGATAGAGAATGATTGAGCGATACGACGTGCCTTCGTCCGCGCCCTGACGGTTCAACGTCGTCGGGTCGTGCGCCTGCCAGAACACTTCCAGCAGCTTGTCGTAGGAAATTTTCGCGGGATCAAATTCAATCTCCGTCACCTCGGCATGGCCGGTCGTCTCGGTGCAGACTTCGCGGTAGGTCGGATTTTCCGTCGTGCCACCGGCGAATCCGCTCGTGACGGAAATCACGCCGGGCAACCGTTCAAAGACGGCTTCCATGCACCAGAAGCAGCCGCCGCCGAGATCGGCGATTTCAGTTTTGTTTGTGTTCATAGATTTGGTTTGCGCCAGCGCGGAGAAATTTAGTGCGCCGGCGGCCAGTAAAATGGCAAGAGTGTTTTTCATTTAAGTTTTAAGTTCGCAGGTTGGTCGTTTCAAACCCGCTGAACCTTACACCACCTTTTACTATTCCGTTTCCGGTTTGTCCAGATGCTCGCCCGGCGGCAGGTCGGCGTATTTGGCAAAATGCTCCGGGCGCAGCGGCTCGGAAAAGACGTGTTCGCCGCCGAACCATTTGCCGAGATCCACCAGCTTGCAGCGGTGCGAGCAGAACGGCCCGTATTTTCCGGCGAACCAGTCGCCCCGCTTTTTACAAGTGGGGCAGGGGACGGGCCTATTTGGTTTCGGCTGCAATCGTCTTGAGGTCGTTGACCACGTTCGTGGCGTCCTCCGGCGAAACGCCGCCGGTGTTCAAAATCTTTTGCACGTCGTCAAAAATCATTTTTTCCTGCGCCGCCGTCAGGTGCGCGCCGTTGAAGGCGGCGTGGACGTATTGCGCGAGCCTCGGCTGGGGCGCGCGCAATTTTTCCTTTCCGGCGATGGCCGCCGCCAGGTCGTCGCCCAATTGTGAAAGCGACTTCTGCGTCGGCTTTGTGCCCTGGGCCGCCGCCGCCAGATCGTTCAACAGCGGCAGTTTCTGCGCCGTGGTGAGATTCGTGTCCGGCGCGCCGCCGAGCGCGGCCAGATCGGCGCGCAGGCCGGCGATATTTTCCATTGTGGCCTGAAGCGCAGGATTGGGCGGCGGGACATTTTGCGACGGCGCGGCTGGCGATTGCGAAGGTGGAGCCGGCGACGGAGTGTCATCCGTCTGGTTGGCCGCCGCACTGGACTTGGCGGCGACGTTTCTGGCCTGCCGCATCGCCGCCGAATACGGGTCGGCCAGAGCGACGTGCGCCACGAACAATGCACAGCCGAGGGCAATGAACGTTTTCATAAGCTGTCAGTGATCCGCCATCAAGATACCGCTTTTCGACAAAATTGAAATATAATCTTCGAGGATGCTCCGGGTCTCGTCGAGCATCGGATCGAACGGCGGCGGCGATTTTTTTTCGGCGACCGCCGGGCCAATGGAATTTGTCGAAACCGTGTTAGTTCCCAGCGGCACAAGGACGGTTCCGGTCGTGGCTCTCAAATTGGTTTTGTTCAATTGCCGGTTTAATTCTTGATACAAACGGTCGGCAACGGCAGTGCCATTTGTCCCAAAATAATTTGTGCCGCTGGAATTGAGGGAATAGTGGACGACCACCGGGTTAATTTTGCTTTGGACGACAGTCGTGTTAGTCGCCGCCGGCGATTCCACCAATCCCGGCGCATCCGCGTTCTCGACCGTGATGTCGTAAGTCGTTTCATCCGGCAGGCTGCGCGCGGCGCGTTCCGCCTCGCGCGCCTTGTCCTTGGCGGTGTTCTGCTGGCGTTCCTTCAACGCCTCGCGCTCGTTGAGCGTCACGGTGTTGTTGGTCTGCAATTTTTCAATCTCCGCGATGTCCTCGCGGACGTAGTTGAAATCCCGGTTGGTGGCGACGCGCGCGTTGGAGCGCCGCAGCAGTTCGGCGAGATACGGCTGCACGAGATTCAGCTTGTCGTATTTGACCGGATCAATGGTGTCCCACTGGAGCGAATTATCGAGCGTCCGCTCGCTTTCAACGTCGGTGCGGTAGCTCAACGTGTCCGGCAGAACGATGTCCGGCTCCACGCCTTTCCATTGCGTCGAGGCACCGCTCACGCGATAAAATTTCCGGATGGTGATTTTGATGGTGCCGGGATCGTTCGAGGCCGATTTGGTTCCCAGCAGGACGAACGGTTTCAACTCGTTCAGGTTTTGCACCGTGCCCTTGCCGAAGGTGGAAGTGTCGCCAACGATCAGCGCGCGGCCGTAATCCTGCAACGCAGCGGCGGCGATTTCCGAGGCGGACGCGCTGAAGCGGTTGACCAGCACGACCAGCGGCCCGTCGTAAAGCACGCTGGAATCCGTGTCGTCGTCATGCACCACCTGGCCGTCGGTGCTGCGCGCCTGCACAACCGGCCCGTCCTTGATGAACAGGCCGGTGAACTTGACGGCCTCCTCCAGCGAGCCGCCGGGGTTGAACCGCAAATCCAGAATGATGCCGCTCACTTTTTCCTGTTTCAGTTTTTTGATCAGGCGCGTGACATCCTCGGTGGTGCTTTTGTGCGTGTGGCCGGAATTGCCGGGCAAATCCACCGTGGCGTAGAATGACGGCAGGTCAATGATGCCAATCCGGTTTGTGACGCCGTTGTTGCGGGATTCAATCAGCTTCGCCTTCGCCTCCGAATCTTCCAGCTTGATTTCATCGCGCACGAGGCTGACGACGCGGCGCAACGCATGGTCTTCCGCCGGGCTGATGGTCAGCCGCACTTCGGTTCCCTTCGGGCCGCGAATCTGCTGCACCACCTTGTCGAGTTCCATGTCCACCACGGCCACCGGCGGCTGATTGCTTTGCGCGACGGCAACGATGCGATCTAGCGGGTTGAGCAACTTGCTTTTGTCCGCCGGGCCACCGTGAATGAGGTCGCGGATGGTGCAATAGCCGTCGTCCTCCGACAATTGCGCGCCGATGCCGAAGAGCGACAGGCTCATGCTGATGGAAAAATCCTGCGCGTGCGACATGCTGAAGTAATCCGAATGCGGATCGTAGGCGTGCGTGAGCGCGTTCAGATAGGCTTGCAGCACATTGTCGCTGCCCCAGTTGGTGAAGGCGCGCAGATTCCACTGGTAATGCCGTTCCAGCATGTCGCAAATGTTCGTGCTCGCGGTTTTGGGCAGGCTCACGATTTTATTTTCATTGGTCGTCGCCAGTTCGCGGCCCAGCTTTTCCTGCAAATACTCGTAACGCAGCCGCTGCTGCCAAAGCGTCTGCGCCTCGTCAAGATTTGCCGGAAACGGCGCGTGCCGCCGATCCAGCTCAAACCGCTCGTCCGTGTTGAACTTGAAGCGGTCTTCCTTTAGCAGTTCCTCCACATAGGCGGCGTGCTGCCGCGTGCGCTCCAGGAACCGCTGAAAAATCTGATACGCCGGCGTCAAATCCGCCGTGTGGCCGCCGATCAGCAGCTTGTCCAAGTTCGTCGAGTAATGCGCGAACTCGGCGACATCCGTTTGCAGGAAATTTTCGTGGCGCGGGTCGAGTGCGTCCAGATACTCGTTGAAAATTTTTCGTGACATGTCCCCGTCCAGCGGCAGTTGCGAGTAGTTGAACTCCTGCATCAGCCGCGCCGCGACATAGGCGATGCGCTCGTCATTCGGGCCGGGTGTCAGGACAAGGTTGGTTGCCAGCAGGGCGGAGTCCGCCGCCGGCTGTTTTTTGGCGGAGACGCAGCCGACCGCCACCAGCAGGGCGAGCCAGACCGCCACGGCGGCCAGGGTGAATTTGTGGGATTGCAAAATTAAACGCATGTTGGGCACAGCTTTGACCCACCCTAGCAGGATTCGTTCAGCAAGGAAATCATTTAACACGCCCGGCGGGATTTTTTATTTTTAGACGCAAAACTGGATTGCTTTTTTGTTTTGGATTGGGAACATTTCCGCCTTACAAATTTATTTTATGAAAACAACGATTGTAACCTTGATGTTGAGTGCGCTCGTCGCCGGGCCGTTGCTGGCCGGTGGCACGAATGTTTTGACCGATGAAAAATCGCGCGTCAGCTACGCGCTCGGCCTATATGTGGGCCATAGCTGGCAGCAGCAGGGCGTGGATGTGGACCTCGACACGTTCACGCGCGGCGTGAAGGATTTGGAGTCCGGCGGAACCATGCTGATGTCGCCGCAGGAAATGCGCGACACGCTCACCGCCTACCAGAAAGAGATGACCGCCAAGCAGCAGCAGATGCGCGAGATTGAAGGTGCCAAAAACAAGGCTGCTGGCGAGGCGTTTCTCGCGAACAATAAAAACAATTCCGGCGTCGTCGCGTTGCCGGACGGTTTGCAATATCAAGTCATCACCACCGGCACTGGCGCGATTCCCACCGTGGCCGACACGGTTTCCGTCAATTACAGCGGCAAGCTGCTCGACGGAACGGAATTTGACAGTTCCTACAAACGCGGCAAGCCGGCGACGTTCCCGGTGACGGGGGTGATTCGCGGTTGGACGGAAGCGCTGACACAGATGAAAGTCGGCTCGAAATGGCGTCTGTTCATTCCGTCGGAACTCGCTTATGGCCCGTCAGGCCGTCCCGGCATCCCGCCGGATTCCGTCCTGATTTTTGAAGTGGAACTGCTTTCGACCCAGACGCCGCCGCAGGCGCAGCCCGCGCCACCCTCCGCGCCGCCGCTCACCAGCGACATCATCAAGGTTCCCTCACAGGCGGAGATGAACAAGGGCGCAAAAATCGAAGTCATCAAATCCGAAGACCTGCAGAAGGCGCAGAAGCAGCAGCAATAAACTGCTTTGAACATTTGCGCGGGTGCCGTGTCAATTTCTCAAACGTATGAAATTGATCGTCCGGTCGTTTATCGGTTTTTTTTCAGTCATCCTCGCCGCCTTGGTCGTCGTGGCGGTGTTTCGTCTGACTTCGTGGGGCAAGGACGCGCCGCCGCCCATCAAGGTTGACGCCACGCCGCTGGATCGCGGCCCGCAATTGGGCAACAGCTTCGCGCCGGTCGTAAAAAAAGTCATGCCCGCCGTGGTGAACATTTACACCACGCAAATCATCCACGAACGGCTGCGGCGCAATCCGATGCTCGACGATCCGTTCTTCCGCCAGTTTTTTGGCGATCAAGCCCCCGACAGCCCGCGCGAACGCACGCGCCGCGAACAAAGCCTCGGTTCCGGTGCCATTATTTCACCGGATGGTTACATCCTGACGGCAAACCATGTCGTGGCCGATGCCGATGAAATCAAGGTCGCCATCGGCGACGACAAGCAGGAATTCACCGCCAGACTCGTCGGCCGCGATCAGCCAACGGACGTGGCCGTTCTAAAAATTGACGCCAAGGATTTGCCCGCCTTCACGCTGGGCGACAGCGACCAGCTTGAAGTCGGCGATGTGGTGTTCGCCATCGGCGATCCGCTGGAACTTGGCCGATCCGTGAGCATGGGCATTGTCAGCGGGCTGGGACGACATTACGGCGTCAATGGACTTCATGGCAATGAAAATTTCATCCAGACCGATGCGGCGATCAATCAAGGCAACTCCGGCGGGCCGCTCGTGGATACGGCAGGCCGGCTTATCGGCATCAACACTTGGATCGCCACTCAAAGCGGCGGCAACGAAGGCATCGGTTTTGCCGTGCCGGTCAATCTGGCGCGTCACGTCATGGAGAGTCTCATCAGCGGCGGCAGGGTCGCTCGCGGTTTTCTGGGCATCACCATGCAGGACATCACGCCGGATCTGGCGCAGGAATTTAGTCTTCCCAACCAGAACGGCGTGCTGGTCAACGACGTGCTGCCCAACTCGCCCGCCGCCAAGGCCGGAATCAAGTCCGATGACGTCATCATCGTCTTCGATGGCAGGGACGTGGCCGACAGGCACAGCCTGCAACTGGCGGTTTCCGAAAGCGCGCCCGGCGCGGAAAAGTCGGTCAAGTTGATCCGCGACGGCGCGGTCAAAAACCTTTCCGTTGCCCTGGCCGAATTGCCCGGCGAAAGCGCGCCGACCAAAAACACCCAAACCCAGTCTGACACCGACCAGACGGACGCGCTGGACGGCATCACGGTGGATGATTTGAATTCAGACACGCGGCAGGAGTTGCGGATTCCGGAATCCATTCACGGTGCGATTGTCACCGACGTGAACACTGATTCTAACTCCGCCGAAGCCGGCTTGCAGCGCAACGATGTCATCGTCAGCCTCAACCGCCAGCCCGTCAGCGATGCCGACGACGCCATCCGGCAGTGCAAAGAAGCCAAGGGCGGCCAGATTCTCGTGAAAATCTGGCGGCGCACCGGGGACTTTACCGGCACGCGCTACTTGAGCGTGGACAACACGAAACGAAAATAATTCCAAATTCGTTGAACCGTTAAATCGGTTCGCCCCTGCGTGAAACCTGAAATCGCGAATTGCATTTCAAGTTTCACGTTCTACTTTGTCCCACGATGTTGCCGTGTAACGATTCAACGATTTAACAATTTAACAATCCATGCCCGTCCAATACAAAGATTATTACGCAAGCCTCGGCGTGCCGCGCACGGCGAGCGCCGATGAACTGAAAAAATCCTTCCGCAAACTCGCGCGCCTGCATCATCCCGACGTTTCCAAGGACAAAAAAAAATCCGAGGAGAAATTCAAGGAGATCAACGAGGCTTACGAAGTACTTTCCGATCCTGAAAAACGCAAAAAATACGACGAGCTTGGCGCGAACTGGAAATCCGGCGCGGAATTCCGCCCGCCGCCCGGCCACGGCGGATTTCCCGGCGGCCAGGCCTTTCGCGGCGGACGGCCCGGCGCGCCCGGCGCGCAGGAATTTGAATTCGACGGCACCGGCTTCAGCGATTTCTTCGAGCAGATTTTCGGTTCGCGGATGCGCGGTGGCGCGGGTGGCGCGGGCGGTTTTGACCCGCGCGGCGATTTTGGCGGGCGCGAAATGGCCGAACGCGGGCGCGACGTGGAAGGCGACATCATGGTCACGCTCGAAGAAGCCGCGCTTGGCTCGGTCCGCTCCGTCACCGTGCGGCACGGCACGCGCAACGAAACGCATCAGGTCAAGATTCCCGCCGGCGTCACCGAAGGCCAGCGCCTGCGGATTCCCGGACGCGGCGAACACGGTGCCGGCGGCGGCGCGGCTGGCGATCTTTTTTTGCGCGTGCGTCTCGCCAAGCATCCCGATTTTGAGGTGGACGGACATAACCTGACTCACGAGCTCGATCTCGCGCCGTGGGAGGCCGCGCTCGGCGCGGAAATTTCCGTGCCGACGTTGACCGGTCGCGTGAACATAAAAATCCCCGCCGGCACTCCAAGCGGCCAGAAACTCCGCGTGCGCGGACGCGGTCTCGGCAAGGACGGCGATCTGCTCGTCGTCACCAAGATTGTTGTGCCGACAAAAATTTCCGACGCCGAAAAAAAATTGTGGGAGCAATTGAAACGCGAATCCAAATTCAATCCGCGCAGTTAAAGTAGGATAGGCGTCTCGCCTGTCCGCGAGCGCTTCAGCGCGAGCAGTTGGTCTTTATTTTGCCAAAAGCGGCAGGCGGGACGCCTGCGCTACGTTATGAAAACCATCCTCATCACCGGCGTCTCGCGCGGGCTGGGCCGCGCGCTCACGGAAGAATTCATCCGGCTCGGCCACGTCGTCATCGGCTGCGGACGCTCGGAAAAAGAAATCGCGCAGTTACAGAAACAATTTCCGTTGCCGAATGATTTTTCCGTCGTCAACGTCGCCGACGATTCGCAAGTGGCGGCGTGGGCGGAAAAAGTTTTGTCATCGCACGCCGCGCCGGATTTGCTGCTCAACAACGCCGCGCTCATCAACCGCAACGCGCCGCTCTGGAAAATTTCCGCGCCGGAATTTTCCGACGTGATTGACGTGAACATCAAGGGCGTGGCGAATGTCATCCGCCATTTTGCGCCCGCGATGATCGCGCGGCGCAGCGGCGTCATCGTGAATTTCAGTTCCGGCTGGGGACGCTCGACCGACGCGGAAGTCGCGCCGTATTGCGCGACGAAGTGGGCGGTCGAGGGACTCACGCAATCGCTCGCGCAGGAATTGCCGCCGGGCATGGCCGCTGTGCCGCTCAATCCCGGCATCATCAACACCGCCATGCTGCAAAGCTGTTTTGCCGGCGGCGCAACCAATTATCCCGCCCCGCGCGAATGGGCCAAAACCGCCGCGCCATTCCTGTTGAAAATCAATTCCGCCGACAATGGGAAGCAATTGACCGTGCCGGTTTAATTTCAGAAACTTTTGCCGTCCGTAAATTTTCGTAAAAATGAAAGACACGCAGGCCGCATTGAAAGTCGTCAACCAGATGCAGGCCGCCGGCGTCATCGGCAAATACGCCATCGGCGGCGCGGTGGCGGCGACATTTTATCTTGAGCCGACGGCCACGCTCGACATTGATATTTTTATCTCCTTCAAAGACGTTCCGAAAAGTTCCCTCGTTTCGCTCGACCCGATTTTCAATTACCTGAAACCGCTCGGCCACAAGGTTGAAGACGCGCACGTCGTCATCGGCGGCTGGCAGGTGCAGTTTCTTCCTGCCGACGACGACCTGTATCACGAAGCCTTGTCGCAGGCCGTGGAGACAAACGTCGGCAAAGTCAAAACCCGCGTGATGACGGCGGAACATCTGATGGCCATCGCGCTCAAAACCGGGCGCGGAAAAGATTTCATCCGCCTCGACCAATTTGTCCAAGGCAAAATCTTTGACGGGAAAAAACTGGATGAAATCCTCGCGCGCCACAAACTGGTTGCGAAGTGGAAACAATTCAACGATAAGTATGTTCACTGACGAATGAGCGCATTGATGGAAAAAATTCTGGCCGGCAAACGCAAGACGCGCAAACGCCTTGCCGCGCTGTCGTTTGAACGGAAGCTCACGCTCATGGAAAAGATGCGCGACCGGAGCTTGCTGCTCGCCAAAAATCCGTTGAGAACGCATCGACACCGTTGACTCGTCTCAGCGACCAATTATCCCGCCCCGCGCGACTGGGCCAAAACCGCCGCGCCATTCCTGTTGAAAATAAATTCCGCCGACAATGGGAAGCAATTGACTGTGCTGGGTTACGATGAATAGCGAATTGACTTTTGGCGGAATATGACGAATATGTGTGCCTCGTATGGCGGATAAAGCAGCACAAAAGGTTGTATCAATTACTATTAAGCGGGAACGTCCGTTTCCGCCGAAAATAATTGTGGCTACAGGATTCAAGCTCCGGCATGAAAAATCTTCAGGCTTGATTGACGTTCTGATAGAAGCTGGAATTCAGAAGGGCGAGCGGATAATTTTTGATCCGATCGTTACGCGATCCAATCTTGAATCGCTTAAACAATTTGTGGCTGGAAAGGGTGTTGAGCCTGACGATGCAGCGCAGAAGGAAGATATTTCCGTCGTTGAACAATCAACTTACGCCAATATTATCCACGCAGGCAGAATGGAAAATCGAGGCGAAACTATTTTTTCAGTGTTTAGCTTGCATGATTGGGTGGAAGTAACTCGTCAACCGACCAGTGGTGCGACTGAAATTAAATGCGCTGATAAAATTGTTGTGATTAGCTCCGCCGCTTTTCAGAAAAAACTTATACTTGAAATTGTATTGCTTGTGAGTCAAATTTCACAGTCATGATTTATAGTGCTCCAGCAGGTTCTTCCTTTGCGCCAGCGATTGGCTTTATCGCCGAACGCGAAGCGACCCCGGCTATCTATGTTGGTGCGGCTGGTTCTGATAGTCCGCCTCCAACAGATTTCGGTGGAAATTTTGTCGTTGAAAAATTGGAATCCCAACCGATGACCGTTCCAGCCGTGGAACTGTTTCATTGGGAACTTCCCGAAACCAAGCGTGATTATATCCGCCTTGAACAAAAGTTTCTCTCTGGCAAATCCACTGCGGAAGAATCGTCTCGCTACAAAAACATGAAGCAAGACAGAAACAGCCTGATTTTTGCAGACCGATACATTACTGACTACGCCGAAATCCAGCGCCTTCAAATTCTTTCAATCAAAATTGCCGAAATTCAAAAATATTTGCGCCCAATAAGAATTGGATGAAAATTCCACGGGTCAAGCGAAGCAAAGGTCCAACTTCGGCAATGACCGAGTTCACCTACCGAAAAAAGGCACTCCCTCATCTCATAAAGGATTTTAGCGGACACTGCGCTTACTGTCTCGATCCAAAGGAATTTCGTGCTCCATCCCAAAATCATGTTGACCACTTCGACTGTAAATTGAGAGGCCGGAAGAGGCACTACTACAAAAACCTGATGCTTGCTTGCGCGGCCTGCAATATGAGCAAGCACGACAAACCAGTAATAAATCCATTTAGTGAAGAACAACGATTACTCAACTGCACAGAAGAAAATGAGTTTGTTGAGCACATTCGAGAAACGGAAGATGGTCAGTGGGAAGCCATGACACCTGCTGGACATTATCATTTGGAGTCCATCGAGCTTCGTGAGGATTGTCACAGAAATAAACGCCGCGCTCGCAAGGTAATGACAGACGAAATCGCAAAACTTTTTAAGACTGCCGTTAAATATGAAACTCATAATCCGGCTGAACTTCACAATCAAATGATGGCGACAATCCGGTCGCTTTTGGCCGAACTGAAAAATTTTCCACCTCTAATTGTCAATGGCGGAGCAATTTCAGCTAGAGATTGGTTGAAATCACAGGGTGTTGACATCAGTGCTTAATAATTCATTCGGCAGCTTAAATTTTAAGTTGTATCTCTGCGGCTTGACCGGGTTGGACGCTGGCTTTAGGCTGGATTGATGTCGGACGCGTCCAAAAAGAAAATGGCCCGGGCATTGATGCTCGGCGTCGGCCTTGATTCCGACGGCCACAAGCGGCTGACGACCGGCCCGAATTTCGCGCTCGTCGGCGGCTCGCAGGAAACCCACGAGCAGATGACCGAGAAGGCCATGAAGATAAACGAAAAACTCAAGGCGCGCGGCAAACAGCTCGAAACCGTCACGCGCGAGGAGTTCGACGACATCGCGCAGGAGGTCGGGCTGAAGCAAATCAAACCGCGTGAATGAGCCGCAGGTGCGGGCTTTCGCCTAGGTCTTCCAGTCGAAGGCTTTTTTCTTCACCGCGTAAATGTAGCCGGCGAACAGAATGCCGAGGAACGAAATCATGGAGCCGAGCACGAGGTTGCGCGTGGCGTGTTCGGCCAGCAGGTCGCGATAGACCACGGCCCACGGATACATGAAGACCACTTCGATGTCGAACAGGATGAAGAGCATCGCCACGAGATAAAATTTCACGGAGAAACGCCCGCCGCCTTCACCGATGGGGTCTTTGCCGCATTCGTAGGCGGCATCCTTGGCCTTGCTGGACTTGGCGAATTTGCCGAGCAGCACGGAGACCAACAGCGTCCCGCCCGCGAAGCCAACGGCGGCGGCGAGCAGAAATAAAACCGGGATGTATTGCGCGAGCTGGGATGGTTGCGAATTATCCATTGAGGAAATTTAGAAAAAAACTGAAACCTTTTCAATAAGGAAAGCAGGAAATTAGGAACAAATGTTTTAACGCTCCGTGCCTGAAGTTTTTTCCTGGTTTCCTGCTTTCCTCATTTGTTTTGATAAATCACTCGCTTCACCGTCAGCGGCATCGTGGCAAAGTTCAGCAACAAACCGTGTTCCAAACCGGCGGCTTTGAGATACGAACGCACAATCGCAAAATGAATGTCTTCCAATTCTGAAATCGCCTTCAATTCGACGACAATTTTGTCTTCAACCAGCAAATCTAGGCGGTGCTCGCCGACCAAAACTTCGCGATAAAGGACTCGCAACGGCTTTTGAGATTCGACATTCAATCCGGCGCGTTTCAACTCAACCGTCATTGCAGCTTCGTAAATGGATTCCAAAAAACCGGGGCCGAGCGCTTTGTGGACTTCAATCGCGCACGCAATGATGCGTCCGGTCAGTTCTTCATGTGCCAGTTTGTTCATGCTGCGAAATTTTAATGAGGAACGCAGGAAGGCAGGAATCAAAAAAAATCAAAGAATAAAGACCGCCGCCCGTTTTTTCCTGACTTCCTGCTTTCCTTATTTGTCAGCGATTTGTCAGCGGTTCGTGTTTTTTCTTTCATACGGATTAGTTTGCCCGTTCAATTCACTGCCATGTCGCACGAATATGTCTTGAAACCGTTCGCGCCGGAAATCCGGCTGAACATTGACTACGCGCGCGAACTCAATCCGCAGCAGCTTGCCGCCGTCACCGCGCCGCCCGGCCCGGCGCTGGTCATCGCCGGCGCGGGTTCGGGCAAAACGCGCACGCTCATTTATCGCGTCGCGTATCTTTTGGAGCAGGGGATTCCGCCGGAAAGAATCTTGCTGCTCACGTTCACGAACAAGGCCGCCGGCGAAATGATGCGGCGCGTTTCCGATCTGCTCGGCCACGAACTGCGCACGCTTTGGGGCGGCACGTTTCATTCCATCGGCGCGCGGATTTTGCGGCTGCACGCCGACGCGCTCGGCTGCCAACGCGATTTCACAATCCTCGACCGCGACGACGCGAAGGATTTGATCAAGGCGGGCATGGCCGACGCGCAGATTGACAAGAAGGACAAACATTTTCCCAAGCCCGACGTGCTGAACGAAATTTTTTCGCTCGCGGCCAATACGCACAAAACCGTCGAGGAACTGGTTGATGGCCAGTTCAGTTATTTTGCCGCGTTCACCGAACAGATTGCCGACCAGCAGAAGCGTTATCACGCCCGCAAGCGCGCGACGAACGCGATGGACTTCGACGACCTGCTCGCGCTCTGGCTGAAATTGCTGCAGGAAAATGCCGACGTGCGCGAACATTATCAGCGCCGTTTTCAATTCATCCTCGTGGACGAATATCAGGACACGAACAAATTGCAGGGCGACCTGATTGACCTGCTCGCGGCGCGCACGCGCAACGTGATGGTCGTCGGCGACGACGCGCAGAGCATTTACGCGTGGCGCGGCGCGAACTTCGCGAACATTCTGGATTTTCCGAAACGCTATCCCGGCGCAAAAGTTTTCAAGATCGAAACGAATTACCGCAGCACGCCGGAAATTTTGAATGTCGCCAATGCCGCCATCGCCGCGAACGTGAATCAGTTCGCAAAAGAACTTTCGCCCGCGCGTAAATCCGGCGTGAGACCCGCTCTCGTCGCGTGCCATGACACCAGCCAGCAGGCCGCGTTCATCGCGCAACGCGCGCTGGAGTTGCGCGATGAAGGAACCAGTTTGAACAACATCGCCATTTTGTATCGCTCGCATTTTCACGCGCTGGAATTGCAACTGGAATTGACGCGGCAGCAGATCCCGTTTTCCATCACGAGCGGCATCCGTTTTTTCGAGCAGGCGCACATCAAGGACGCGACGGCGTTTCTGAAATTTGTCGCCAACCCGCGCGATGAAGTTTCGTTCAAGCGGCTGGTTTTGTTGTTGCCGGGCATCGGCGCGAAAGGCGCGGATAAACTTTGGCAGTCGTTTCAGATTGAAATCCAAACGACGAAATCCAAAACGCCAATCGCCGTCGCGTTGCAGGATTCCATCGCGCGCGTTCCGAAAAAGTCCGTGCTGAACTGGGCGCAGTTCACCGCGACGGTCGCGCAGCTTGAGGACGAAAACGTCCGCAAAAGCGCGGCGAAGATGCTACGGCTCGTGATGGACGCGGGCTACGACGATTATCTCAAGGAGACTTACGACAATTACGAGCGGCGGCTCGACGAAATCCAGCAGCTTGCGGAATTTGCATTTCAATTCGGCAGCGTCGAGGAATTTTTGACGCAGCTCGCCTTGCTCACGAACGTCGAGGCCGAGGACGATCCGGCGGACGACACGGAAAAAATCAAGCTCTCGACCATCCACCAGGCGAAGGGATTGGAGTTCGAGGTTGTGTTCGTGATCATGCTGTGCGACGGAATGTTTCCGTCCGCGCGCTCGATGGAAAGCAACGAGGGTGAAGAGGAGGAGCGCAGATTATTTTACGTCGCCATTACGCGCGCGAAGAACGAATTGTATTTAAGCTATCCGCTGATCCGCGGCGGCTTTGGCAATTCCGGCAGCGACGCTTTTCAATCGCCATCGCGCTTTCTTTCCGAGATTCCCAAAGACCTTTTGAACGAGTGGAATCTGCGCTGAAAGGGCATGATCAAAAATATTTTCAGGTTTCAAATTGGTTGATGACGACCAAGTCGCGTGAAGCCGTGTGTTGCGGCTGTAACACATACACCGCCGCTTAATCATGGCTTAATTTGCCGGGCCGCCAGATTTATTTTGAGCTGCTTGACTTTTAAGCAGACCGGTTGCACGGTGGAGTCGTCCCTAAAAAGTTTGTAGCCGCTGCAACATGAGCCTGAAATTTTCCCCCGCGCCTGCTTCGCGCATCATTCCGGCGATTTTTATTTTACTGGGTGCCATCAGCGTGTCTGTCGTTTCCGCGCAAATGATTGACTTGAACAACAACGGCATGAGCGACATTTGGGAATGGATTTATGGCGCGACGAATCTCGTCGGCAGCGCGGATGCGGATGGCGACGGTTTTTCCAATGCGCAGGAGGCGACGGCGGGAACGAATCCGTTCGATTCCAACTCTGTCCCGAAGATCACGCTGCTTTCCATGTCCGGCACGAACGGAAGCATTTCGATGGCGGCGCAACTCGGAAAACTTTACCAGCTTCAAAGCGTCACGAACCTTGGCAGCACGAACTGGCTGACGGAAACCAGCATGGTCGTGCGCGCAGGAACAAGTTTTACTTTTCCGTCGCCGGCGAACTCGACGATGAAATTTTACCGGATCGCAATCTCGGACGTGGATTCGGACGGCAGCGGCCTGATGAACGATTGGGAGAAATACCAGCTCGGCCTTGATCCAAGCAACGCCTTCAGCAACGCGACGCTCGACGGCAACGGCAACCCGCTGACGGATTATCAATACGTCGTTGGCAAGCTCGCGTCGCAAAACGTCATCACGATTGCCGCGACCGATCCGGTGACGACGCAGCCCGATCCCGGACAAACGGCGACGGACCTGGGCGTGTTCACCGTCACGCGCGGCGGATTTTCCCTGAACTCGGTCACGGTGAGCCTCGGTGCCGGCGGGCCGGGAACTGGATTCGCGACGGCGGGTTTGGATTACAGCAACAATCTGCCGGCCTCGATCACTTTGCCCGCCGGAACCATTTCAAAAACCATCACCGTCACGCCCCTCGCAAACACAAACCTGCAAACGCCCGTCATCGCGCAACTCAAACTGCTGTCCGGCGCGAATTATTCCGTCGGCGGCCGGAGCAGCGCGAGCGTCGTGATTTATCCTTCACCGACGGCGAGCGGCACCGGCCTGACCGGATTTTATTTCACAAACTCCAGCACGACTTACACCAACGCGGCGAATTTCAATTCCACAAACCTGTTTCAGACGCGCGTTGACCCGACGATTGACTTCACCTGGGGACCGACCAATTCGCCGAACTTGAGCAACGGCCTTTACACCGTGCGCTGGACGGGACAAATCGAGCCGCAATATTCCGAGAGCTATGTGTTCGACGTGCTTTCCGACGACGGTGTGAAGCTCTGGGTCAACGACCAGTTGCTCATAGACAAATGGCAGACGCAAAGCGGCGGCTCGGAATGGACCAACGCCATCGTGCTGCAAGCCGGCACTCGCTATGACCTCAAAATGGAATATCTGCAAAACGGCAGCAAGGCGCAGGCGCATCTTTACTGGTATAGCGCCGACCAGTCGCGCCAAGTCATTCCGTCAACGGCCTTGTATCCGACCAACAGTCTTACCGGCGGCACGTCCAACGCACCCGCCGCCATCACCAGCGCGCTGAGCACCATTGGATTTGTCGGCCAGCCGTTCAGCTTCACCGTCACCGGCGCGAATACACCGCTCGGTTTTACGATTACCAACCTCCCGCCGGGATTGGGTTTGAATTCCACCAACGGACTTATCAGCGGCACGCCGTCGCTCGCGGGCGATTATCAAACCGTCCTCACCGCCAGCAACCTCACGGGCACCGGCGCGTCGGTTTTGGACATCCTCATTTTCAACAACAGCAATTCCGTCGTGCGCGAAATCTGGACGAATGTCCCCGGCACGAACATCACCGACATCCCGACCGGCACGCCCGCCAATTTCACCAACGCCTTCGGCGCGCTCGAAGGCATCACGAATTACGGCGACAACTACGGCGAGCGCGTGCGCGGTTATTTCACCGCGCCCGCCACCGGCAACTATTATTTCTGGATCGCGGGCAGCGACTCTGCGCAGCTTTGGATTTCCGACGACGGCGAATCCGTCAACAAAGTGTTGCGCGCCTATGTCACGCCGACGAACAACCCGACGGCGTCCGGCCAGAACGGCACCTCCTCGCGCCAGTGGAATTTGCAGTCGTCCCAGCAATCCGGCTGGCTCACGCTCGTCGCGGGACAAAATTATTACATCGAAATTCTGCACAAAGCCGGTGTCGGCACGGGTGACAACTGGTCGGTCGGCTGGCTGCAAGACCCGACAGGCACGAACACCACGGCCGCCGGTGTCGTGCCGAGTTATCTGCTCTCGCGTTATTATCCGCCGCTGCCCGCGACGATATCCGGCACGCTGTATTCCGCGAACATGCTCGCGCTGCCCGGCGTCAACAGCGTCGCCGTCGGCTCGGCGACGTTGCGCCTGAACACAGCCGGCACGCAGGCCATTTTGAATTACACCGTCAACAATCTTTCCGGCACGCACGTTGACCATATTTATTCAGATCCGTATTTGAACAATCCCTCGACGCTGATGTTCGACATCGCCGCCGCGAAACCGCAGGCCGACGGCAGCTACCTCTGGAACATCAAGGCAACGGGCACGCTGCAAACCAACGACATCATCGAAATCATCAATGAAAACAAGGCTTATCTCTCGGTGCTGACCACGGCGAATCCCGGCGGCGAAATCAGCGGGCATTTCACCATCGCCGCCGGCACGCAAAATTTCACCGCGCCGCCTGCGCCGCCGTCATGGACGGATGATTCCGCGAACGCCGCCGCCGCCGTGCGTTTTCTGACGCAGGCGACATTCGGCGCGAGTTCAAACGACATCGCGCTGGTGCAGTCCATCGGCTACACGAATTGGATCAACAATCAGTTGTCATTGCCGGCCACGCATCATTTGCCCGTCGTGCTGGCCAACGCCAGTTCCGACCCGACCGATCCGTATCCGAGCACCGACTGGTTCAACGCGTGGTGGCAGAATTCCGTGACCGCGCCCGACCAGTTGCGGCAGCGCGTCGCATTTGCGTTGAGCGAGATCATGGTCGCGTCGGAAAACGGCACGCTGCAGAACAACGCCACCGCGCTCGCGTCGTATTACGACACGCTGCTCGACAATGCCTTCGGCAATTTCCGCGCGCTGCTCAAGGCCGTCACGCTGCATCCCGCGATGGGCTTGTATCTCAACATGCAGGGCAACGCCAGGGGCAGCATCATCAACGGCACGCACGCGAGCGAAAATTACGCGCGCGAGATCAACCAGCTTTTTTCCATCGGCCTCAACCGCGAGTGGACGGACGGGACTTTGATTTTGAATTCATCAGGAAATCTCGTGCCGACTTACACGCAGCCCGTTGTCAGCGGGTTCGCGCAGGCGTTCACCGGCTGGAATTATTATCAAACCAACCAGGCAAACGGACGGCTGCCGACAAGTTTCAGTCCGAGCGCGAATTACACAAACCCGATGGTGCTCGTGCCGTCGCAGCACGACCTGAATGCAAAACTGATCCTCGACAACGTCGTCTTGCCGCCGGCTTTGGGCAACGCCGCGAATTCGGCGCTGACGAATTTTGACACTTACTGCTCGCAGGATTTGGAATCGGCGATAAATTCGATTTTCAACAATCAAAACGTCGGGCCGTTCATCTGCCGGCAGTTGATCCAGCGCCTCGTCACGAGCAATCCGAGCCGCGATTACGTTTATCGCGTCACGCAGGTTTTCAACAACGACGGCACCGGCGTTCGCGGCAACTTGCAGGCCGTCATCCAGGCGATTCTTCTGGATTACGAGGCGCGGAGCCCGGATTTGATTTCACAACCGACCTACGGCAAGCAGCGCGAGGCGATGTTGCGTGTCACCGCGATGGCCCGCGCGTTTCCGTCGCCGCCGAGCATGAGCGGCACTTACACCGAAAGCGGCTCGCAAATCATCACGATCACCACGCCGACACCACATCGCATGAACAGCGGCGACACGGTGGAGTTGACTTTCACCGACACGTCGGGAAATCCCGCGCCGCCAAACCAGTTTTACAGCGTCACGGTGACCAATGCGAATTCGTTCAACATCAACGCGCCGAACCTGCTGACCGGCAGCTACGGCCAGACGAACAATGTCATCACCGTCAACATTTCCGGCAATGGCCTCGTGCCGGGCAATGCGGCGTATCTCGTCTTTACCACCGGCGGCGCGGCGAACGGGTTGTATCTCATCGCCGCGACCAATTCCACCACGCAGTTCACCGTGGCCACGCCGGATGGCGCGACGCGTTCGGGAAATTGCCTGCTGCCGAAAATTTCCGCCAGCGGCTTCGTGCAAAGCGGCACCAACATCACGGTGAGTTGCGCCGGGCCGCACGCGCTGGTCACGAACGAGACGTTTTACCTGCCGCCCAGCGAGGTTTATATCACGAACGGCCAGTATCAGGTGGCGGGCATCCCGGATGCGTCGCACTTTGTTTTTCATGTGACGAACGCGGTGAGCCAGACACAAAGCGCCTTCAGCGTGTATCCGCTCGGTCCGCCGCCGCTCACGCGCAGCGGCAACGTGACGTTGCAGCAAAGCACCTGGAATTTGGGTTACACCGACACTGGCAGTTCGGCCAGTTTGCTGCAATCGCCGTTGCGCGCGCCGACGGTGTTTAATTTTTATTATCCGAACTACGAGTTTCCCGGCGCGCTGGCGTCCGCCGGGTTGACGACGCCGGAGTTTCAGCTCACGTCGGACACGGGCGTGGCGTTGACGATGAATTTCCTGGAGGGCGGCATTTTGAACAACAGCAGCAACACGAACGGGCTGTCGAGTTTCACCGCCGGCGATGGCGACATCGTGCTGGACATCGGTGCGTGGATGACGACGAATTATACGGTGAACGCGGGCATTCCGAATCTGGTGAGTAATTTGAACACGGTGCTGCTGGCGGGCCAGTTGTCCGCTGCGGCGCAGACGAACATCATCAATTATGTCACGAACACGGTGAATTTCCCGTCGCCGACGAACCAGATGCAGATGCGCGACCGGGTGCGCGCGGTGGTGAATTTGATTGTCAGCTCGCCGGATTTTACGATTCAAAAGTGAAAAAGAGTGATGAGCCAAGCCGGAAGACAGAGGACAGAAGTCGGAGGTCTGATTTCCGACTTCCGCCCTCCGACTTCCGACTCGTCTCTCGTCACTGGTCACTAAAAAAATTATGAATGACAAAAAACTTTCCGTCATCACGCGGCGCGATTTCGTCCGTCGCGCCGCGTGCGCGGCCGTGGGGACGTTCGCGATGACTTCGGCCATCCGCGATTTGCGCTTCATGAACGCCGCGGTCGCGCAATCGAACATCACCGATTACAAGGCGCTCGTGTGCATTTTTCTGCAGGGCGGCAATGACTCGAATAATTTGATCGTGCCGACCGTTCCATCCGAATATAACAATTACAGCATGGTCCGGCTGCCGGTGCTGGCGCTGCCGCTGGGGTCGTTGCAGACGCTGGATGGTTACACGGATCCGGCGGGTCACACGTTTGGGTTGCATCCGGCTTGCCCGGAATTGAAAACGCTTTTTGGCGAGGGCAAGCTGGCGTTTTTGGTGAACACCGGCACGCTCGTTTACCCGATCACGCGCGCGCAGTATCTCGCCGGAACCGGTTCCAAGCCGCCGCAGCTTTTTTCGCACGCGGATCAGGTGACGCAATGGCAGACGTCCATTCCCGACCAGCCTGCGGTCACCGGCTGGGGCGGACGCTGCGCGGATTTGCTGAACTCGGTCAACCCCAATTCGCTCATCTCGCTTTCCGTTTCGCTCGCGGGCGCGAACACGTTTGAAGTCGGCAACATCGTCTCGCAGTATTCCGTTTCCACGAGCGGCGCGATCTCGCTGCAAGGCGTCAGCGGCGCGCGCCTCGCCGCGTTGACGAACATCCTTGGCCTGCCGTATCCGAACATGCAGGCGCAGGCTTATGCGGGCGTCGCCGAACATTCCATCAACACCGGCGCGCTGCTCAACAACGCCATCACAAACACCGCCGCCGCGAATTTCTGGACCAACAATGTCGGCGGAACGGGTTTTCCGACTAACATCACCACGCCCAACGGCGGCAGCACGTTCACGTCCAGTTTGAGTTCGCAATTGAAAATGGTCGCGCGGCTCATCGAGGCCGGCAACCGCGCCGCCGGGAATCCGACGAACGGTTTCGGAATGCGCCGCCAGATTTTTTTCTGCCAGGTCGGCGGCTACGACCTGCACAGCGGCCAGACCAATTACAGCAGCAACACGCCAAACAACGTGATCCTTGGTGCCCAGGCGAATTTGTTCGCCGAATTGAGCCAGTCGCTGCTCGCCTTCCAGCGCGCGATGGAGCAGCTTGGTTTGCAGAATAATGTCACCGCTTTTACCGCCAGTGATTTTGGCCGCACGTTTCCGAGCAACGGCGTGGGCAGCGACCACGGCTGGGGCAGCCATCATCTCATCCTCGGCGGCGCGGGTGCGGCCAACAACGGCTCGGTCATCGGCGGAAAAACTTACGGCACATTTCCGACGCTCACCGTCAATGGGCCGGACGACACCGGCACCGGACGCTGGATTCCGACGACCGCGATTGACCAATATTTCGCCACCATCGCAACGTGGTTCGGCGTGGACAACAGCAATTTGTCCACCGTCTTCCCGAACATCGGACGTTTTGCATCGCCGAGCCTCGGCTTCATGAAAGCTTCGTGAGATGAAAAAAATCTGGTCAGCCGTCGCCATCATCGCCTTCGTTGCGGTAATTTATTTTTTTGAAAGACAAAAAAATCCCGCGCTCGAAAATCCTCCGGCGGTGAATGCCGCCGTTTCCGCGAATAATCCCGCGACGCCCGCAGCTCCGGGAAATTCTGCAATTGTTCCTGCAGCCTCACCTGCTGGTGCAGGCTCAACTTCGCCGAACGAACTTGCGTCGCGCGCGGCTTCGCCAAGTCCAACTCCGGCGGCAGGCGAAGTTCAAAATCTCCCGCCGCTGACCGTTTTGGACAAGGCGCGCGTGGCCATCCACAATTACAATTCCGCGTTCGGCGAAAATCCCGTCGGCACGAATCCTGAAATCACCGCCGCGCTCATGGGAAAAAATCCAAAACAGATAAATTTTATCACGTCCGATTCCGGACTGCGCGTGAACGCAAACGGCGAGATGGTGGACGCTTACGGCACGCCATTTTTCTTTCACCAGCTTTCCGGGCAGGAAATGGAGATCCGCTCGGCGGGTGAAGACCGGAAGATGTGGACGTTCGACGACCAGGTGACGCGGTGAAGGTTTTCAAAAACCCGCTGGCAAAATTTTGACCTGCCGCCGGGCATTTTTTTAGGGCGAAGAGGCGCTTTCAAGATTGAGCAATTCCGGGCCGACGACGTTGCCCAGTTGATTGCCCGCCGTGTAGAGCGCGGCGCCGAAACTGGCCAGCACCACGAGCAGGATGATGAACGCCCAGAAGTGGCGCGATTCAAATTTCTTCAGCGTGCGCGCGAACGCCACCAGCCCGAACAGCGCCGCCACCACGATCACCGCGTCCACGCTCGCGCGCTGCCAGTAGCTGCCGCCCAGATGCAGCCACATGCCGAACTCATCAAACGTCAGGCCCATCGCCACGCCGTAAATCAGCGCCGTGATTTCCGCCGCGCGGCCGGCGGGCCGACGGAACACGCTGTAGCCGCACACCGCCGACATCAGAAATATGCCGTAGTTCAGGTGATGCACATGCGTGCCGTGTAAAAAGAAATAAAAATTCGGCATCTCATCGGACATGATGAGTAGCACGCAAATCCGCGACAGGACGAACGTCACGATGAAACTGAACAAGGTGTAGCGCGCCAGCTTGTGCGCGGTTTCGCGGCGGATGGCAGGTTCAGCGGTCATTTTAATTCCTCTGGTTGAAACGTAAAAGAAACTTCAACATCGCGACTCATCCGCCCGCCCGAATTATTTGTGCAGACGCGGAAAATGTTGCGCCAGCAGTTCGCCGGCGGTTTGCACGCCGTGGACGATGCCCGGCGTGAATTCGGATTTGCGAAAGTAGCCGGCCATCGCGTCCGCCAGCTTGCGCCAGAATTCATCCCCGCACCTCGCGTGGACGGCTTCGTCGCCGATGACGGCAAACTTGTGTGCGCGCGGGGCCACAAAAATAAGCACGCCGTTCCGTTCCGATGACCTGTTCATGTTCAGGCGCAAAAATTCCGCCTGCGCGGCGGCCACGGCATCCTCGACGTGTTTGTGCGTGACGACCACGCGGATTTCTCCGGTGGTTTTGTGTTCCGAGTCACGGATGGCCGCGACGATGGTGTCGTGCTGGAGATGCTTGGAAAATGTTTTCGGGTGCATAAGTTACCAGCTCCCTCCCGCGCCGCCGCCGCCGAAGCTGCCACCGCCACCGGAAAATCCACCACCGCCGCCAGAAAAACCGCCGCCACTTGAAAACCCGCCGCCGCCGGAAAATCCGCCGCCCCAATACATCATGCCGCCGCCGCGTCTCAACCCGTTGGTGATGGACAAAATAATGAATGCGGCGACGATCAGGAAAAAGAGGATTTGCACTGCGCCGCCGCCGTGATTGACATAAACCGTGTGGCGTCCTTCGGCCACGGTAGTTCCGTTTCCCTTGTATTCGCCTTTGGTCGCTGCGATGATGGATTGCACGCCGGCCCGCAAGCCGCCGTCGAAATCGCCCGCCTTGAAGCGCGGCGTGATCTGCTCGTCAATGATCCGTTTGCAGAGCGCATCGGGCAGGACGGCTTCGAGTCCGTAGCCGACCTGCAAAAACATTTTGTGATCCTGCACGAAGACGAACAGCACCGCGCCGTTGTTTTTGTCCTTCTGGCCCACCTGCCACGAGCGCGCCACGCGCACGGTGTAATCTTCCACCGAAGAGTCCGACTGCATTTTTGGAAAAACCGCCACCACGATTTGCTCGGAACTTTGGCGCTCGTAATCTTCCAAGGTCTTGTTCAGCTCCGCCGACGTGCCGGTGGAAACCACGTTGGCGTAGTCGTTGAAATAAGCCGCCGGCGCGGGCGGGATGATTTCCTGTGCGAACAGCCGGAAGCCGCACAACAAAACCACGATGGCGCAGAAACGTCGCACGATTTACGGCTTGGCTGCCGGGGCGGTGGAATTGAAATCAAACTGCACCTTGGGCGGTGTGTCAGCGCCGGCGGTCGCGGTGAAATACGGCTTCGGACTGAAACCAAACGCGCCGGCATAAAACACCGTCGGAAACGACTTGATGGCGGTGTTGTAATTTTGCACCGCCGTGTTGAAATCCCGGCGCTCGACCGCGATGCGGTTTTCCGTTCCTTCCAGCGACGCCTGCAAATCGCGGAATCCTTCCGTCGCCTTCAAGTCGGGATAACGCTCCACCACCACGAGCAAACGGGACAACGCGGAACCGAGTTGGCCCTGCGCCTGTTCAAACGCCGCGAGCTTGGCCGGATCGCTCGGCGCGCTGTTGGGGTCGAGTTTCACCTGTCCGACCGATGCGCGCGCGGCGGTGATTTCCGTGAGCGTGGACTTCTCGAAATTGGCCGCGCCGGAAACCGTCGCGACGAGATTGGGGACGAGATCGGCCCGGCGCTGATAAACATTTTGCACCTGCGCCCACTGGCTGTCCACGCCTTGCGAAAGCTTGACGAGATGATTATAGCTTCCGCCAGCAATGGCGATCAGGATCAAAACCAGCAGGCCCAGCACGGCCAGCACACCGACGACAATGGCGAGTTTTTTCATAGCGACGGCTGCAGTCTACCTTGCTGCGGCCAGCTAACAATTACAAAATCGGGCCTGGGTTGTAATCGTTTTTGCCTTTGACCATCTGGCGGCAGGGACGGTGAAAAAAAAGAGCCCGACTTAAAACCCATTAAAAGTCAGGCTCTCAACCCAGAACCACTCAATCAATTAATCTGATCGGACCGCCGTAAATTTGTTCAAATTGTTTTGCAATTTATATGGTATGGGGTCACAGGATTGAGATCGGCCAGTTCAACGCAAACTCGCGGGCGAACAGCCGTTTTTGCAATCTGGGCGTTTGTCCTTGAAGCCACCGCTCCTCTCCTGCAAGCTTTGCCGGTCAGGGCCCATGGAATGTGGACTTACGAACCCCGCCAGGGCCGGAAGGCAGCAACGGTAGTTTGCTCCGTATCTGCCGTGGTCACCCTGACATTTCTTTTTTGCATTTTTAATTTTTAATTTTTAATTTTTAATTATACTTCCGCCGTGGCTTATCAAGTTATCGCCCGCAAATACCGCCCGCAGCGTTTCGCCGACGTCGTCGGACAGGAACACGTCACGCAGACGCTCGCCAACGCCATCGCACAAAAGCGCATCGCGCACGCGTATCTATTTTGCGGGCCGCGCGGCACGGGCAAGACGACCATTGCGCGAATTTTTGCAAAGTGCCTGAACTGCACCGGCGGACCGAAAGTGGATTTTGACGACAACGATTCGCGCGTCCAGGAAATCACCGACGGCCGTGCGCTTGACGTTTTGGAAATTGACGGCGCGAGCAACAACGGCGTCGAGCAAGTCCGCGAACTGCGCGAGACCTGCAAATACGCGCCGGCAAACGCGCAGTTCAAAATCTACATCATTGACGAAGTCCACATGCTCTCGACGGCGGCGTTCAACGCGCTGTTGAAAACTCTCGAAGAACCGCCCGCGCACGTGAAGTTCATGTTCGCGACGACCGACCCGGAAAAAGTTCTGCCGACCGTTTTGTCGCGCTGCCAGCGTTTTGACCTGCGCCGGATTCCGACCGCGCTCATCACAAAACACCTCGCTGAAATCGCCAAAAAAGAAAAAGTCAAAATTGATGTGGCCGCGCTGCTCGCCATCGCGCGCGGGGCGGACGGTGGAATGCGCGACGCCGAATCCACGCTCGACCAGCTCATCAGTTTTTGCGGCGACAAAATCGAAGAGCCGGACGTGCTCTCGATGTTCGGCCTCGCCGCGCAAAGCCAAATTCTCGGTTTGAGCCAGGCCATTCTTGCCGGAGAAATTCAAACTGCGCTGACACTGCTGAACGAGCTTTCACAAAACGGCAAGGACCTTGGACGATTGCTTTCCGATTTGCTGAATCATTTTCGCAATCTGCTTTTGTTTCAGGTGTCGCGTGGCGATTTGAACCTGCTCGAAGTTTCCGAAGCCGAAATCGCCGCGCTCAAGGAACAAAACGCGCTGGCGAACACCGATTCGCTCACGCGCGTTCTCGAAGTTTTGTCCGACGCCGAACTGCGCCTACGCGACACCGCCTCGAAAAAGATTTTGATCGAAGTCACCGCACTCAAGGCCATCGAAGCCCGCAGCGCGATTTCCATTGATTCCGTTTTGAAACAACTGAATCAATTGCGCGGTAATAATAGTGGGATAATCGCGTCAGTCTCAAAGTCAGTCTCACAAACTGAGGCAAGTCCATCAATTGAGCGCCCGAAGCGAAAATTCCGTTTAGACGAACCAGATGAATCAACCGGTATTTCGCCCCAGGCACAGACAATCAATTCTGCTATACCTGCCGAAACTCAACCCGTTTCCGCCGACCTAGCAACTTTGTGGGCGCAGCTCATCGAAGCCGTTGGCCGCGTCAGCCCATTCACGCGCAGTTATCTCGTGGACGCGAATCCGGTTTCGTTCGTAAAAAATGTTTTGGTCATCGGCTTCGACCCGGAATTTGAAGATCACCTCGGCCTCGTGGACAACGCACGCAATCACACTTTGTTGCAAACGAAGCTCGCCGAACTCGGCCACGCGAACTGCCAGATCAAATTCATCAAGGCCGAAGCGCCCGTTGGAGAAAAAATGAAACCGGCCGTGCCCGCGCCGGTCGCTCCGGTTACAACGCCGCAAACCATTTTGCCAGTTGCAAAATCCGTTGCAGCCGCGCCCGCCGAGAAAAAATCCGCCGCCGTTCCGTTCAACAAAGATACTTTCAAGGACGACCCGCTGATTCAAAAGGCCCTGGAGATTTTCAAAGGCCAGATCGTCGAAGTCCGGGCGTAATTTTTTTCCATCAACCATCAACTCTCAACCATCAAGCAAATGAGCAGCATCGGAAAATTAATGAAACAGGCGGCGCGCATGCAGCAGCAGATGGAACAAGTGCAGGCGCAGCTCGCGGCGCGAACGGTCGAGGCCACGAGCGGCGGCGGCGCGGTCAAGGTCGTTGCGAAATGCGACGGCTCAATCGCCTCGATCAAAATTGATCCGCAGGCGCTCAATCCGTCGGACGCGCAACTTCTCGAAGACATGATTCTCACCGCCGCGAACCAGGCGCTCGGCCAGGCCAAGGACATTTCCAATTCGGAAATGGGCAAAGTCACGGCGGGTTTGAGCCTGCCGGGAATGATGTAAATTTTTCATGATCCTCATCCTGGTCGTCTTCCTCATAAATCAAACTCGAAGATGAGGATAAGAATAAAAAATGCCGCTGCCCGAATCCATCAATACCCTGACCACCGCCTTGAGCAAACTGCCCGGCGTCGGGCCGCGTTCCGCCGAACGCATCGCGCTGCATCTCGTGCAAACGGATTCGGCGCTGGTGAAACAATTGGCGGAATCAATTCTGCTCGCGCGCGAAAAAATCCAGTTCTGCACGACGTGCGGCTCGCTGACGGAAAAATCTCCCTGCCCGATTTGTGAAGATTCTCGGCGCGAAGCCTCGCTCGTCTGCATCGTCGAACGCGCGGTGGACATTTTGAGCGTGGAAAAATCCGGCACGTTTCGCGGGAAGTTTCATGTGCTCGGCGGAAAAATTTCGCCGCTCGACGGCATTGAACCGGAAGATTTGAAAATTTCCGATTTGGAAAAACGTCTGGTCAGCGAACCGATCAGGGAAATCATCATCGCGCTTGGCACGGACGTGGAAGGCGACGCGACGAGCAATTACCTCGCAAAGCGGTTGGCGCGACCGGGATTAAAAATTTCCCGCATCGGTTTTGGTTTGCCCGCCGGCAGCGGACTGGAATTTGCCGACGAACTCACGCTCAACCGGGCACTCGAAAGCCGGAGAGAAATGCTGTGACGCCCGCAATCGTATTTGATCTCGGCAAGGTGCTGGTGGATTTTGACTGGTCCATTGCCGCAAAAAAAATCGCCGCGCGCAGCAACTTGCTGCCGGAAAATTTTCACGAGTATCTCGCCACCTCGCCGTTGTTGTGGCAATACGAATGCGGCCAGCTTGCGCGCGCGGAATTTTTCGAGGCCATCCGCGCGGCGACCGGCTTTCAAGGAACCGCCGCCGAGTTCAACGGTTACTTCGCGGAAATTTTCACGGAGATTGCGCCGATGATTGCGCTTCACGCGGAAGTGCGGCAGCGCGGTTTCAAAACTTACATTCTCTCGAACACCAACGACCTTGCCATCGAGCATGTCCGCCGCGATTTCCCGTTTTTCAACAAATTTGACGGCTACATTTTTTCCTACGAAGTCGGCGCGATGAAGCCGGACGCGAAAATTTACGAGGCACTGGAAAATTTGACCGGCCGGCGCGGCGAGGATCTGATTTACATTGATGACCGGCTGGAAAACGTCGAGGCCGGCAGCGCGCGCGGCTGGCGGACGATTTTGCATGAAACGCCGGAGAGAACGCGCGCGGCTTTGGAGATTGCCGCTGCCGCGCGATGAAATCCCTCCGTTCTTGACACTCTGCGGCAGGAACTGCCACTCTTTGCTGACGGAAACAAATTTGATTTGTTCTGCGGTTGGAGAGATGGCCGAGTGGCTGAAGGCGCTGGTTTGCTAATTGAGAAACGCGTTTTTAGCCCAATTTTTCCGAAAGACATGAAAGTTTATTTCACCTTGTCATCACTGGTTGAAACCAACTTTTTATTCTATCCCAATTTTCACAAATTTTCCCCAAACTAGCCCAAAAAAAGCCGGGTAGTATCAGATTGCAGTATCAGATTTGACTCACAAAAAGGCTAAAAAACCGGTTAAACAAACCAGTTTTATTTTTCACTTTTTTAGTCAAAAAAGCCAAAGATTCGAGGTCAATTTATTTGGCGACAGATGGCACTGGATAATTGAACCAATGACTTTGAGGTTTTATCAGGTTTTTTTTCAAGTCATCTGCTACTGCGTCTGATACTGGCGCGAACAAAATGAAATTTATGATCCATGCCAGTATCAGATGGAATAAAGATAAATTAAAACCGGCGGCGGGAAGTTGCTGCCTAAAAAAAAGTGGATGCTTTTGCTTGGAACAACGAAAAGAAAAAGATTGCAGCAACTTCCCGCCGCCGGTTTCGCTTTGCCTTGATTCCAAAAACGGGTGCGGCAAAATTTGGTGTTAAATTGTTCGGGGTTGTTTGTTGCTTTGCCTTGATTCCAAAAACGGGTGCGGCAAAATACGGTCGCTGCTTCATAGAAAATAAAGGCCGCTTTGCCTTGATTCCAAAAACGGGTGCGGCAAAATCAGACCTTCCGGCGCAAGCACGGCGGAACCGCTTTGCCTTGATTCCAAAAACGGGTGCGGCAAAATACCATCGCCGTGCCTTGGCTGGAAAGCGTGGCTTTGCCTTGATTCCAAAAACGGGTGCGGCAAAATCACGATCACCGACGCCGTTCCGCCGGCAATGCTTTGCCTTGATTCCAAAAACGGGTGCGGCAAAATTCTGGACGCCGCGAATATGTTTACACATATGCTTTGCCTTGATTCCAAAAACGGGTGCGGCAAAATTTTTTCGCGGATTCATGGACGCACAACATGCTTTGCCTTGATTCCAAAAACGGGTGCGGCAAAATATAGTCCTCGCATTGCGGACCCAGTTGCTGGCTTTGCCTTGATTCCAAAAACGGGTGCGGCAAAATGAAAACTTGCGTGAGTGTCGCGACGTTGGAGCTTTGCCTTGATTCCAAAAACGGGTGCGGCAAAATCTGGTCGGCGAGGCGTTTCCGCTGCTGCCGCTTTGCCTTGATTCCAAAAACGGGTGCGGCAAAATTCCGTTACCAGCGCCAAAATTGTAGCCGAGGCTTTGCCTTGATTCCAAAAACGGGTGCGGCAAAATCATGCGATAATGCAGGTTAGTATTCAACGGGCTTTGCCTTGATTCCAAAAACGGGTGCGGCAAAATCGGTGGGCGCAAGCCCCTGATTTTGCCGCGCTTGCAAAGCTACCAGAGTTGGATTTGTTCGGGCATTTCCTCGGCTTCGGCCTCGGTTGCGGGCGAGCCTTGAATGACGTAAGAGCGTTCCCATTGGGATCGCGTCACGAAAATGCCGCGCACGCTGCCTTCCGGCGGCAGGTGTTTTTTGAGCCGGTCAATGTGCGTTTCCTGACGTGCAAAGGAAACACAAGCCCGCGCATAAACGCTGAATTGCATCATCTGATAGCCGTCATCAATGAGATAGTTGCGGAAATCAGACGCGGCCTTGCGCTGTTTCTTCGTGCCGACGGGCAGGTCAAATGCGACGACTAGCCAGCCCATTTTGTATTTTTCGGTGTCCACGGTTTGTAATGGCGCGGCTGGTTTTCAATCACGGCTTTGCGAAAGCCGCGCACAACGCCTTCAATCACGCCTTGAATTTCCAAAGTCAAATCAAGATAGTCCACGCGCTCCAATGGAAAGCCAGTTACCCATTTGCGATATTCTTTCGTGACTTCCCATTTGTTCGGGTCAGGATTTTGTTTCACCCATTGGACAATGCGCCAGTCCACGCAAGGCCGGAATTGCTCCATCAAATCATAGGCGAGCGGCGTGCTGCGTTCGCGCTCGACGTGCGAAATTCCGAAAGTCGGATCAAGGCCGACGCCAAAAAGTTTTTGCAGGACGGTTGAAAGCAAAACCGCGTAGCCATAATTCAAAAAATGATTCAAGCCGCCGCGTCCGCGTTCGCGGATAAAATCTTCATCGTTCAACGTCCTGCCGAAAATCTGCCAGAACATTTTGGCGCAAATCGCTTCCTTGTGCGGCTTTTTCCCAAAAGCCGATTCCCGCAAAGCCGCCAGCCCTTTGTCTTGCGGCGCTATATGCTCCGCGAGCGCGAACTGGTTTTGACACTTGGCGTCAACCGTCTTTTGCCACAAGTGCGCGCGGGCGCGTGGCGTGAGATTGAGCATCGCGCGGGAAAGAATCGTGTCCGTAGACCGATTTGCCGGAAGCACAAGGCTGACCGGCTTGAACGATTCACAAATGATGAGCGCGACGCCGTGTTTGGCCGCTTCCAAAAAAAGTTCGCTGTGAATGGACGCCGAAAAACTGGTGATGATAATGGATGCGACATCTTCCAGCGGAAGTTTGCGTTCGCCTTCCGCTGTTTTACAAGTCAACTGGCCGTCTTTGCAACTCAACGAGCATTGCGGCGAGTCTATGGAAACAATGTGGTAGGACACAGTTTTGCCCTCATGTTGGAAAGTAAATGAAGGATTGTTATTCCTGGCAAATCAATCAAAAAATGCAATCAGCAACCATCGCCAATGACCCGAACTTGAGAAACTAGGATTTTCGTTGAATCAATCTCCAAATCAAAAACAATTTGCAAGGCTTCAATTTGAAGCGCGAGAATTTCAAAGTGTTTTGACGATGTGCGAGAAATATATTCTAATGCAGTCACAAATTGCTCAAAGCTGTCCATGACGCGGCAATCTAAACCAAATGCAGAGAGTGTTTTCTGCGCTTGGAAGCCGAAAACTATTGCTTTCATGTGAAAATTATAGTATTTGAGCAGTAAGTGTCAAGCGATCAAATTGGCTCATGGCTGTTTAAGCAATGAACGTATTTGAGCTTTGCCTGATTCCAAAAGCGGAGAGTGCGTTTGCACCCTCCGCTTTATTTTGAAGTAATTCCAGTAAAAGACGACTGAATTGGCTCAAGTCCGCCCTTAATCAGTGAAGAAAGAAGCACGTTAATTTTGTGGCCTTCGGTTTTATTTTTTAGCCGCACAACATCAGGTGAACCGATGTCCAATGCCATGCCAGTCGCATTGTTTTTTGCGGAGAACACACGCCAAACGCCTTTGTAAGTTCCGTCTTTGACGCGAATCAATTGTCCGTTACGCAATACGCGCGGCAGTTTGCCAGCGTTCGCCTTTTTTAATTCCTGCAATCGCGTCCAGACTTTGTGAAACGGAATAACGATTGGCTGTGGATCAAGTGCCACGCCGAAATTATCGGGAATCACCAGCGCGCCTTTGTTCGCGGCGAGTTTGCCATTGCCGTTTGTCGGGTTTAATCCCAAAAGTTTCCCCGGCTTTTCCTCGGCAATTTTTTCCGGGCGCGTGCCGTCTGGCTGCCGGATGCGTTGCTTCAAAATTACTTCACCGTCCTTCACTGCCACGACGCGCCAAGTGTTTTGCTCCACGCGCAAGCCGTCCATTCGCGCCGGAATATGTTGCACGACTCTTTTTTCAGCAAGCCGTTGACGAATTTGTTCTCTAATCTCTTTTGGCAACTCTTTGATCTGGCTGTTTCCTTCTTTGTCGAATTGGAATATGCCAAGTGCGCGTAAAATAGTTTTCTCCTGCTCATTGTATTTTCGCTTAATAAGCAATTCCCAAAGACTCGACGCGCCGAGTTTTTGATTCTGAAAATAATTTGCTGCGATGCCAAGCACACAAGCATCAAGCGCATGATGCAAATGGGTGATGTCACGGATTTCAGTTTTAGTTTTTGCGCCGCCGTTTCCGTCAAACACCTGTGGATTGGCAAGGCCAAGACAGGCTTCTAATTTCCAGCCCTTGCGAACCGTGCCGGTGACAGAGCCGGGCAGGGAAGTAACGTCGCCCGTCGTCAAGTGCGGCAGATTTTTTTTCAAAACTTGCGCGCCAAGCCGCACAAGCTGCGAAGTCTGCGTCAAGTCACGCGGCATGAATTCTTTTTCTTCGTATTTCGGAAGCAACATCAATTCCTTGCGCTTTTTCTTCCGGCGTTTGTCGTCATCGTGGCCTTTGTAAGATTCCAGACTTTCGACAAATTGTTTGTAGCGCGCCAGGCTCATTATCGAAAGATTCGGCAAATCAGGAACGGTCTTGCCTTGTTCGTCTGTGACAAATTGCCAAGCCGTGCGTTTGTTTTTCCATTTATTGATTGCCGAAAATGTGACAACCAAAGAATCAAGTGAATCGGAAGCGCGTTCCGAACGCGGCACAATGTGATCTTTGTCCACGCGCCGCGTTATTAAATCTTTTGGTTCGTATTGGATGCCGGTGTAAGGACAGTGCCAGCCTAAATCTTCTGCGATGCGCGCTTTGCGAATCAGTCCGGCTGTAATCGTTTGTTTGATGCCTTCTTCTGCAAATGCTTTTTCCAATTTTTCGGCGACGTTATGATGATTGGCAATTCGCAATCCTAAATCTTGCGCCTTTTCTTTTGCCGTCTTGCCAGACATCTCGCGCAAGTCGCGGTTCACTTCAATCGTGATTTTGCCGATCCGATCTTTTTTGCCGCCTGCATATTCCTTGATGATGTCATTCAGCACCCGTTCCAAAATCAGCAGCCGATGACGCACAAGATGATTATTGGTTTGATCCGAAATTTCGCGATTCAATTCTTTCTGCCGGATTTCTTCACTCCTGAAAAGGCAACCGCCTTTTCCATTCGGGTCTTTGCCCGCCAAGACTTCATCGTAAGCCTGTTTGAGCAAATGCCGTGCAAACGCCGCGCGCCCATCCAATTTAAGCGGTTTGGACGGAAAATGTTTTTGTAGCAAATTCTCGCGAGTTATTTGCTTATCTTTCTTTTTCGCATTGCTGTTGTGCGCGTCTAGTTGTCTTTGCAATTCCGCGTCAAACGCGCTGGCATCGCCAAGTGATTCCAATTGCGTGCGGATTTGCGCCAGCGAAAAAACTTTTCCGCGCCGCCATTTTCCGCGCAGGCGTTTTTGCAAGCGGTCTGGCAATAATTTCCAATATGGCTGAAAATCGTCCGCCGAAATCATTTTTTGAATCGGATTGAGCAGCAAAGCCTTTTCAAAATCTGGCAGCATCAGCATTTGTTCCAAGTCATCGCGCACGCATTTTGTTTTCTCGCGCACAATCAATTTAAGTTGAAACGGAGTCACGCCGCCTTTTTCGCTCACCGCTTGGTCAATTATTTTCCGCTCCGCCGCCGTGAGCGGGCGCAGTTCTTTTTCACCCGCGCAAGCAATGCGGATGTTCGCTAATTGCATCGCCCAGCGGAAATTCAGAAATTCCGTGCAATTCCGCGTAGGAACTTTTTGGCCGCTAATCGGGCAAGTGGAGATGATGCGATTATCAAAACGCGGAACAAGCTGGCCGAAAAGCAATCCACCTTCATAGCGTTTCGGCAATTTCAAATCAGGGCAGGAGATGGTTTGCCAATCGGTGAACAAAACTTTCTCAAGATTCTCGTCCGCATTTTTCAATTTGCCGAAATGCTTTTGCAAAATTTGCCGCACTTCAAGTTCGACAATTTCGCGGGGAAAAGCGGCGTTTTGTCCTTTGGGTCGTTTATCGCCGGAAAGATTTGCAGATTTTTTTTCGCCCAGAGGGTTAATTCCAGAAATGGCGCAAAATGTTTCTGCCATGCTTTTTGTCCCATACTTGCCCATGAGCGAGCGCGCATTTTCTTCTTTTTCGGAATCTTCACTTTGCGCGTCATTTTCGGCTGCGCTCCAGCGTCGGTTTCCATCATAACCGCGATTATGGGCATACCAGCGCAGCACGTCCCAAAGTTCCGGCCATGTGAGCAATTTGCCGCCTTGTAAAATCTGCGCCGCCAATTTCCACGGCCACGCGCAGCCGGGCTTGTCCAATTCTTTTTCGGTCAAAACGCCAAGATGCTTCAAAAGAATTTTCATCCGCGCGATCCGCTGCCTTGTCGAGCGGATATGCCGACGCTGGCGGCGATACGCGCGGCGTGAACTGGCAAGGCAATCATCCGCGCGGAAAACGACGCTGCCGCAACCGTTAATTTTTATGTCGGAAACCTGCTGGCCGGTTTTTTCCAAAACCGCCCAGCCAATAGAGCTGTGGCCGACATCAAAACTTATTTGCAGATTGGCATCTGCGCCGTTTGAAATTTTACCCTTGATGCTCATGGTGTGGATTTGATAAATAAAGGTTGTCTAAATTGGAATCAAGACAAAGTTAGATAACGCAAACTGGTTCACTATCCGCCATGCGAATACACCTGTTAAAAAGCGTTTCTATAAACCGGCTGAATTTAATTCAGCCGGTTTTTTTATTTCAAGGCATAAAAATGCAGGCAAGTAATTTTGTATATTTTAGCCGCCGGAAATTGGCGGAAATCATTTTATTCCGGCAAATTCCGGCGGAATCAAGCGAAAAGCATTAAGGTTCGTCGTTTTGCTGATAAAGGCGGATGCGTCCTTTTTCGACAATCCACAATTTTCCGGCGAGCGGATTTTGCTCCAGTCCTTTGGCAAATGTCTGGATAGTTTGAGCAAAATCTTCCGCCGTGGTTTTTTTGGGCAGGCGCAAAACGGCGATGCCCGCGTATTCGCTGGGACGATAATCGAGCGTATTTGCAAAATCCAAATCCAGCGTTACCAGTGCGCGTCCTTCGCGGCGGCAAGTTTCAATCACCGTTATATCCGGCTCGGACTCCATACGTTGCAACGTCACGGTGGAAACGTCGTGACCGGCGGCGACAAGCATCTTTCGACCGCGCTCGCCGAGGTTTTCGTCCAGCTTGAGTTTCACGCGTGCGCTTCCAATGGAATATCCACATACCGTTCGCGCGACATTTCCGAGCCGTAAGCGATGCAGGCAAGAATGTCATTTTCCACCAGTCCGGGATAATTTTCAAGAATCTCCGCCGCCGATTCGCCCGCCGCGAGCAGATCAAGAATGAGCGATACCCAGATGCGATGTCCCCGGATGCACGGCTTGCCGCCGCACCGTTCCGGGTCAATCCAGATGCGTTTCAACAATTCTTCGCGCGTCAGATGTTTCATAATGTTGCCAATCTAGCAGTATCAGACCGTTTTGACCACTCCCTGCTTTCCGATTTTCCGGCTCATTCCGTCCAAGTGATTATTCCGTCTGGTGCGAATTGCAGCCAAGCGGAAAATTTTCCGTCCGGCGTTAATGCCGCATAAGCCGCCGTTTTGCCGAAACCAATTTTTTTCAAAGCCGCAACCGCCGCTGTCCGGGTCATTGCGCCGCGTTGGAAAACCGTTGCCAAGTCTTCCCGCGTAACAAGTTTCTTTTTGACCGGCTGCGGCGGAGCTTGCGTTACTGGAATGTTAGGCACAGGCGCAGCGGAAACCGGCGGAATAAATGGTTTTGGAGTGGAACGAACGGAAGTAATTGGAGGCTTGGCCGGAATTTTTTGTGCGGCTTGCGTTTCTTTCCGCTGATTTTCCGCGTAAGTTTCCAAGGTTTCCGGCTTATTTTCTTTTTCGTCGTCGGAAAAAATAAAATTTAGCACCAAAAAAATTGCGCCGCCGACCAGCAAGGCCGGAATAAAAGGAGCGATTGCTGGCGCGACCGGCGCAATTGTTGCGATCAAGGGAATGGTTTGTTTTGGATTCATATTTTATAGTTTTCCACAGATGGGAAAATCAGCCGCCAAAAATACTTTCCCAAAAACCTTTGGGCTTTTCTGCGACGTTAAGTTTTGGGCGATATTCCGCGATCATGGCATTTTGCAGATCAAGAGCGCGGTTGGCAGGGCAGCGCACAACCGCAACTTCCACTTTTGTTGCGGCGAAAGTTGCGCCCGCTGTTTTGCCCGTCCAATGTTGAAAGTGGCGGAGCAAGGTTGTGTTAAGTCTGCCCGTGTGCGATTCGCCGCAATACAACACCTCACCAAAGAAGCCCGGTTCGCGGATGACATACACGCCGGATTTGCCCTTCAATTCCTTCACCCATGCGGCGACGGCGCGGCCTTCTTTCACTGGTCTAAATTCTAATGACATAACGGTTTGAGATTATTACTTGTGGAAAATCCCGCATTTTTAGTTGCCCATTGTTTCGCGCAGAAACCTTTGGATTTCGGTCATTGGAATAAGTTTGTGGCGTAACGCCGAGCAGCTTTTCAAAAGGCCGCGTTTAAGCAGCCGATGAACCGTGATGTAAGACACGCCGAGAATGTCGGCGGTTTCCTGCATTGTATAGGCCAGCCTTGGCAAGGTTTGGCTGGCATTGACTGACTTTTGATCGGGCATGATTTCGTTTATCATGCCTATCCATTTATACCCCCATTTAACTTAATGCCACGAGTCATTTAATTTTAATTAAAAAACTCAAACTGAATGGCGTCTTCAAGGAAGAAAATCAAGCGGATCGCCAAAATTAGCTATCGTTCCATATTCAGATTCTAGTTTTGCATTTTTGGCGTATTTTTTACACTGACGCCGGAATTCGTCAAAGAAGATGGCCGCAGATTTTCGCGCTTCGCTTGCCGTGTGCCGCTCACTTGCATTTAGCTTTCCAAGGCCATTTATTTGACGATCTAAAATCTCAACGCTTCGCCAAGAGACGCCGCGATTCTTTTTCCCCTTTAGAAAACGTTTTGGCCGAATTTTTTGACTGCGACGCCACCCATTTATGTATTCAATAAACTGTGCCGTTAATGCTCCATCCGTGAGCCTCAAATTCCATTGTATGCGGGCGTCTGTTTCCGTCCAGCCGCGTTCATTTGCCATTTGTGACCCAAGAGCAAACCGATAGGCAGTTTCCGGCGGCGTGCCCCAAATGACATAAGCCACCGTTCGCTCGTCGCGGGTTATTTCCAAGTAGTTTTTGTTTCCTGTGAATTTTTTCCCATTTGGATCACGCCGCATAAGTTCGTAATTTCGGGCGACACGTTTGCCGCTTGCATCTGAATAATCAAATGGTAAGCCCGGCACGCCGCGTCCAGTTTTTGCTTTTCGGAATTGCTTCTGCCGCCACCACCACACGCCATTTTTCAGTTCTTCAAGCGTGAGCAACTTGTTTTTCATTTGATATTTGCGTTGCGGTTTTTGAAAAGAAAACTTTTTTTGCCATTGCGACGGAATGTTGCTGGCGCAAGTGACCATAAACCCGCATGGCGAGCGCGCCGCCGTCCTTGTGTCCTAGCCAGCGCGAGACAGTCGGAATGTCCACGCCAGTTTCAATGCAACGTGTGGCGAACAAATGCCGCAAATGGTGATGAGTGATCCGCGCCATGCCGACAACTTTGGCGGCGCGCGTCATCGCCTGCAAACATTCCTTCACACGCAAAACGGAATCGGTTTTTTCCGCTGGATGCTGTCTCTGCAAACGCTCCAAAAGCTGCTGCATTTCCAGTATCATTGGCACACGTCGGACACTCCAATTTTTTGTTCCTGTTTCGGCATCGCCGCGAACCACAATTTCTTCATTTTTGAAGTCGCAATCATTCCACGTTATGTTTTGCGCTTCTGAAAGACGGAATCCGCCATAGGCCAAAAAGCGAACCATGTCAGCGCATTTTTTTGAATCCCGTCCGTTGGCGCTTTCAATTTCCTTTAGAAACAGATCGAACTTTGCGGCGTCCGGCAATTCAAGATGCGGCAGCCGGATTTTTGCGCGTTTGACTTTCTCCGCCGGATTGCGGTAAAGCGCGCCGGACTGGATGGCGATTTCAAACACCTTGCGGAAAACACCAAGAATGCCGTTATAGCGGGAAGGGGAGTAATTGCCGCTTAATTTGGCCGCCCAAGTCTCGCACTCCGCCGCGCTGATTTGCCGCACGTCGCGGGTTTCAATTCCCGGCCAAGATTTATGGATGCTTTCAACCGCTTCTTTGCGGTAGGTCTTGCTGTTTGGTTTTATCAAATTACTGGCTTCCGTTTGTTCCAAAAAAAGCTTCGCGCAGTCGCCAAATGTCATTCGTCCACGGCTGCCACGGCTGTTTGACGCCGCCGCTTCGCGTTCCGTTTTTTCCAAGTCGGCCAGCCGGAGCTTGGCAACGGATATGACATCGGTGTCGAGACTTTTACGAATGAGCTTGCCAGCGACCCGCAATCTTGCGAAATATGTGTCTGATGCAACGTAACGGATTAAATTTGAATACTGCGTTCGCTGCCAAGCCTTGCCGGGCTTTGCGGCGGTTTGCTCTGCTTGTCTCTCTTTCATGCGAGCAGTATCATATATCAGTATCAGATTGTCAATTCACGAACTTCATAAACAACGTAAGTTGTTTATAATAAACAGTTGGAGAGATGGCCGAGTGGCTGAAGGCGCTGGTTTGCTAAACCGGTATACGGTCAAAAGCCGTATCGGGGGTTCGAATCCCCCTCTCTCCGCCACTTTGATTTCATTGTGTTTCTTTAAAAATAATGGGTCAGTGGCAACGCCTAGTGGCAACAAATCCACCCTTGTTTGGGGTGATTTGCCGGTGTCATTCGCGTCTGATTTCGCCTTTTTTTCCCGACGATCAATGAATCTTGCAGCGGCACGCTTATCCGATAGCGGACAATCTTAAGACGGTTGAACTTCCTTTGCCCCGGCCGGTGACGTTTAATGATGCTGTGCCAGCGTCACGAATTTTGATGTTTCCCGATCTGTGGTTGCGGGCCGAGCGGCTGGGCCATGATGTCTTCCGTCACCAACGAGTGTTCTGGCGTTTAACTGGCATGAAAGCTTGAACCAACCATGACAGTCCCGGCGTCAAAACCAGTGCATACGATTTCGGTGCGCGACCTGGTTGAGTTCGTCCTGCGGCAGGGCGACCTCGGCGGCGAGCGCGGGTTTGTCGGCTCCGACCGTGCCCTCGCCGGCATTCGCGGCCACCAGAAAATCCAACGCTCGCGACCGACAGGTTATCTGACCGAGTTGCCCGTGGAATACAAGGTGGAAACGGAGGAGTTCACGCTGCAAATCCGGGGACGGATTGACGGTCTGCTTATCACATCTGGACAAGTGTTGCTGGAGGAAATCAAAACCATTCAGGGAACGTGGGATCACGAAGCCGATCCACTGCATTGGGCACAGGCAAAATTCTACGGATTCATCCATGCACAGGAACACACCTTGAAGGAAATCAAAATTCAACTCGTATATCTGGAATTGGCCGCCGGCAAGGTGACCGAGTTTTGCCAGACATTTTCATTTGCCGATCTGTCAGATTTCTTCGCCACCACCACCGCAATGTATGTGGACTGGCTGCGTGAACGTCATCACTGGTGTCTGGCGCGTGACGCCTCCACTGATGCGTTGGCTTTTCCCTTCACCAATTATCGTCCAGGTCAGCGCGAGTTGGCGGTGTCCGCCTACCGGGTGCTCGCCAATGGAGGACGACTTTTTCTCGCCGCCCCGACGGGCATTGGCAAAACCATTTCCGTCCTGTTCCCGGCCGTCAAAGCTCTGGGTGAGGGAAAACTCGAACGTATATTTTATCTGACCGCACGCACGGTGGGACGCGCCATCGCCGAGAAAGCGCTGGTAGATTTACGCCGGGCCGGATTGAAACTGCGCGCCGTGACGATCACCGCGAAGGAAAAAATCTGTGTGCGTGATGGCAAGCCGTGCGATCTGCTGACATGTCCGCTCGCGCTGGGTTATTATGACCGCGTCAAACCCGCGATCCGCGAAGCCTTGGAGCGGGAAAAAATCACCCGCGTCGTGCTTGAAGAAGTCGGCCAAAAACATCAGGTGTGTCCTTTTGAACTTTCCTTGGATGTGTCCCTGTGGGTGGACGCCATCATCTGCGATTACAATTACGTCTTCGATCCGCAAGTTTATCTGCGGCGGCACTTTGCCGAAGACGGTGGCGCATACGGATTTCTCGTCGATGAAGCCCACAACCTTGTGGATCGGGCGCGCGAGATGTTCTCCGCTGATCTGGACGGCCGGGAGATTCTGGACGTCAAACGCGCCGTCAAACAGGCCTCCCCGCGTTGCTCCAAGGCCCTGACCCAACTGCACACGGCGATGCGGAAACTGGGCAACGCCACCAAACCACACGAAAATTCGTTTGAGGCGTCCGATCCATCCAGCGAACTCAATTTGTTTCCAGTGAAGACCGCGCCGATCCGGAGTGAAGAAAACGGTGTCAGCACGAACCCTGAATTCCCCGACAGTTTAATCGAGCCATTGGAAACGGCATTGGACGAGGTGGAGAACTGGTTGGTTAAAAACCAGCCGGCCGAATTTCGTGAAGCCCTGCTTGCGCTGTATTTTCGACTGCATTCATTCCGGCGCACGGCCGAACTTTACGATGAGCGCTTCGTAACCATCATCGAAAGTGGCCCGGCAATAAAGGTGCGCCTGTTTTGTCTCGATCCTTCCCTGCTGCTTCGAAAGGCGCTGGCCCGCGGCAAAGCGGCCATCTTCTTCTCCGCGACGCTCACGCCCATGGACTATTATCGCACGCTGCTGGGAGGTGCGCCGGAAGATCCCGTGTTGCAATTATCTTCACCATTCCCTTCCCAAAATCTGGCGGTGCTGATTCAAGACCGCATCCAAACCCATTTCAAGGGCCGGGCGGACTCTCTGGGAGACGTGGTGGAGGCGATTGGAACTTTGGTGCGGGGTCGGCGCGGCAACTACCTCGTCTATTTCCCCTCGTATCAATACCTCAACGATACGCTCCAGGAGTTTCAGATTCGCTTTCCGCCAATCTCGGTGCTGGTCCAACGTCCCGGCATGACCGAACCGGAACGCGACGCGTTTCTCGCCGCCTTTTCAGTTGAGCATGGTGAAACGCTTGTCGGCTTCGCCGTGCTGGGTGGCATCTTCGGTGAGGGCATTGATTTGGTGGGCGAGCGGTTAATTGGAGCCGTCATCGTTGGAGTGGGTCTGCCGCAGATGTGTGTCGAACGAAACCTGATCCGCGACTATTTCCAACAGCAAAATGCCGCTGGTTTTGATTACGCTTACACCTTTCCCGGCATGAACCGGGTGCTCCAGGCCGTTGGACGGGTCATCCGGTCGGAAACGGATCACGGCGTGGTGCTGCTCATTGATGCACGATTTGACGAGTTGCGTTATCGCCGGCTGTTCCCCGCTTGGTGGAAATTCGTCAAGGTGCGGAATTCTGACGCATTGCGCGAAACGGTTGCCGGCTTCTGGAAACGGTGGTCATGATTCCAGCATTGATTTGCGCTGGCATTTTGAAATTGCGGCGATCAAATTAGGCCAAGGAACCGCCAGCTTATTAAAAATAATTTCCCCGAATTGAAAGTTTGCAACCGGTGAGATTAACAACTGGCAGCAAGTAACAATCCTTTATGCCTCATGTTAAGAGTGGTTTCCTAAATTCCGGGTCGGGTAACACCCCATGGCAAAGCTTCAGCGCATCGCGTAGCGTCATACCAGAAGTGGATGGCAAATTATTTTCCATTCAGAACTAAACCCCAAATTATATGACTCTATTATTCTCACCGGTTATTGGCAGCGCGATCTGGATAGGCGGCGGCGGGGTCGGTCTCTTGCTTGTCATCGTAGTCGTCGTCCTGTTGCTACGACGCTGAACTTTTGGAGGATCTGACGGGATTCATTAGCAAGCATTTTTCCATATCATATCTATGATTGCATTTTTGATAACGCCGATGTTTGCGGCGGCCGGTTATTCGCTGATTTATCTGCTTTTCGGAGGCGGTTTGGGCGGGGCTCTCCTTATTTTCATCGTAGCAAAAATGGTCGGTAAATAAGTGCGGTCTGAAAACCAGACCTTGCTCCGGGCAACGCTCAATACTTAATTCAAAATGGCGGCCCATATTATCATGAAAATCTTAATTGTATTAACCTCGCACAGCGAGCTGGGCGACACGGGCAAGAAAACCGGTTTCTGGGTAGAGGAATTTGCAGCTCCCTATTATGAACTCGCGGATGCCGGCGCGGAAATCACCCTGGCCTCACCCAAAGGCGGCCAGCCGCCGATTGATCCCAGCAGTGAACTGGCCGCAGCACAAACCAAATTTACCCATCGCTTTGACAATGACGCCGCGCTCAAACAGAAACTCGCGCACACTTTGAAGTTGAGTGAGGTCAAGGCTGCCGATTATGACGCGGTTTTTTATCCGGGCGGACATGGCCCTTTGTGGGATTTGACCAAGGACACTAATTCCATTGCCCTGCTAGAAGATTTCCAGCAACTGGGGAAACCCATGGCCTTGGTGTGTCATGCTCCCTGCGCCTTGCTCAACGTGAAATTGCCCAACGGCGATGCTTTGATCAAAGGGAAGAATGTGACCGGTTTCTCCGACACTGAGGAAGCCGGCGTGAAGTTGACGAAAGTGGTGCCACTTTTATTGGAGGACGAATTGAAGGAAACGGGCGCGCACTACAGCAAAGGCCCGGATTGGGGAGTTTATGTGAAAACCGACGGGTTGCTGATCACGGGACAGAATCCCGCCTCCTCCGCCGAAGCCGCCAAGGCATTGCTGAAACTTCTGAAAAATTGAGATTCCAAGGAACGCCTACAAGCTTGCCAGTTAATTTTCCCGATCCCATGAAAGCGAAATCTGTATCGGCACGCCGATCAACCAAGCCGGCCCAAGATGCGCGTCTTGAATTTCCCATGGCGTCGGTGCGTCATTCGTTTCCCGTCATCGCCATGGCAGCGTCGGTTGGCGGCCTGAAGGCATTGTCCATCATCCTGGGCGGCTTGCCGGCGGATTTTCCGGCGGCGATTGCCATCGTGATGCACGTAGCGCCCGATCACAAAAGTCTGCTGACAGAAATTCTGAAATGCCGCACGCAACTGCAAGTCACCGAGGCGCACACGGGCGACGTGCTCATTCCTTCCAAGGTGTTTGTCGCGCCGCCGAACCATCATTTATTTGTGGTCAGAGGCGATCACCTAAAATTGTCTTCTTCGCACGCGGAAAAAATTCATTTTGCGCGTCCGTCCGCCGAGCCGTTGTTCGCTTCCGTGGCGGAGGTGTATGGCAAAAACGCCATTGCGGTTGTCCTCACGGGTGGTGACGGTGATGGCTCATTCGGGGTGCAAATCATCAAGGACAAAGGCGGCACAGTCATCGCGCAAGACCGGCCCACGTCGGAAAATTTCAGCATGCCGGAAACTTCCATCAAGACCGGCGACGTGGATTATATTCTGCCGCTGGACAAGATTGCACCCATGCTAATCGCCTTGGTCTGGAACAGCCATCAACCAAAGAATGATCGGCCGACGGCCAAAAATAAATGATTGCCAGATCTTGGCAAATATAGCGTCGCCACGCTATGCAGTCGGAAGCAAAGCTGTCATACTCAAGCGCAGGAAATAAAAGCGCATGAAAAAGAAAGCTTCACCGGCCCGCTCACCCAAAACTCCCGCCAAAGAAATTCACCTGAAAGCCGCTGGTGCCCCCGCGAGCGCGACTTTTCCCATCGTCGGCATCGGCGCTTCCGCCGGAGGCCTCGAAGCCTTGGATCAGTTCCTGGGGCGAGTGCCAACCGGCAGCGGCATGGCGTTCGTTATTGTTCAGCACCTTGACCCGACGCGCAAAGGCATCATGTCCGAACTGCTCCAGCGCGTCACGGGCATGAAGGTGGTCCAAGTCAAGGATCGCACCACGGTGCGACCGGACTGCGTCTATGTGATTCCACCGAACAAGGACATGTCTATCCTGCACGGCGTCCTGCATCTGCTCAAGCCGACCGCAACGCGCGGGATACGGCTGCCGATTGATTTTTTTCTCCGCTCGCTAGCGCAGGACCAACAGGAGCACAGCGTCGGCGTGATTCTTTCCGGCATGGGCTCGGACGGCACGATGGGTCTGCGCGCCATCAAGGAAAAGGCGGGCGTGGTGCTGGTGCAGGAACCGGCGACGGCCAAATTCGACTCCATGCCGCGCAGCGCGATTGACGCCGGGCTGGCGGACATCGTGGCTCCGGCGGCGGAGTTGCCGGGGAAAATCCTCGCCTATCTGCAACGCACCCCGCTCCTGGCCCGGACGGAAGAAGTGCTGGAAGACAAGGCCCAGAGCGCTTTGGAAAAAGTGGTCATCCTGTTGCGCGCCCACACGGGCAACGACTTTTCTTTTTACAAACGGAACACGCTCTATCGCCGGATCGAGCGCCGCATGGGCATTCACCAGATCAAAAAGATGACGGCTTATGTCCGCTACTTGCAGGAGAACTCGCAGGAGCTGGATTTACTTTTCAAGGAGCTGCTCATCGGCGTGACGAATTTTTTCCGCGACCCCGCCGCTTGGGAACAGTTGTCCGCCGAGGCCATTCCCGCGTTGCTCGCGAGCCGCCCGCCCGGCAAGGCGCTGCGCGCGTGGGTGCCCGGCTGCTCCACGGGGGAAGAAGCCTATTCGCTGGCCATCGTGTTCAAAGAGGCGCTCGAAGAGGTTAAGCCCCGGGGAAAGTTTTCGATTCAAATCTTTGCCACCGACCTAGACCGGGACGCGATTGAAAAAGCCCGGTCGGGAATTTTTTCAGCCAACATCGCCGCCGACATTTCGGAAGCCCGGCTGAAGCGGTTCTTCACGAAGGAAGTTAACGGCTACCGGGTGCGCAAAGAAATCCGCGAGATGGTGATCTTTGCGCCGCAGAATCTCATCATGGACCCGCCGTTCACCAAGCTGGACATTTTGAGCTGCCGCAACCTGCTGATCTATCTGACCACCGAGGTGCAGAAAAAACTGATTCCGTTATTTCATTATAGTCTTTTGCCCGGCGGCATTTTGTTTCAAGGCAGCGCGGAGACGGTCGGGGATTTCACCCATCTTTTTGCCCCGCTGAATGCCAAATCGCGGCTCTTCCGGCGGACGGAATCCGTGCTGCGACCGGAGCAGATTGTTTTTCCCTCGTCTTTTACCGCCGGACCGCCGGTCATTTCCGCGGCGAGTCCGGCTACCAACCCGCCGGCCAGTCTCCAGGCTTTGGCGGATCAGTTGGTGCTGCAAAGTTACGCCCCGCCCGCCGTGCTCACCAATGACGCGGGTGAGATTTTTTACATCAGCGGCCGGACCGGCAAATACCTGGAACCCGCCGCCGGCAAGGCCAACTTGAATATTTTTGCCATGGCCCGCGAAGGGTTGCGTTATGAATTGGCGAACGCCTTCAAGGAAGCGCTGCGGAAAAAAGAAGGCGTGACCCTACACGGACTCAAGGTCGGGACGAACGGCGGCACGCAGTGCGTGGATGTGAACGTCCGGCGTCTGGATGCATCCGGGCCGTTGCAGGGTTTAATGATAATTGTTTTCACCGATGTGGCCGAGCCCGTGGCGACCAAGGTGACCGTCCGGCGCGCGAAGCCTGACTCCCGTAGCCCGCGCGTGGCGGAATTGGAGCAGGAACTTTTGCAGGTTCGCGGCGAGGCGCGGGCCACCCACGAAGAGATGCAGACTTCACAAGAGGAACTCCGTTCCACCAACGAGGAATTGCAATCCACGAATGAAGAAATGCAGTCCACCAACGAGGAACTCACCACCTCAAAGGAGGAGATGCAATCCATGAATGAGGAATTGCAGACGGTCAACACGGAGTTGCAGGTCAAGGTCGACGAGCTGTCACACGCCAGCAACGACATGAAGAACCTGCTCGACAGCACGGACATTGCGACCCTGTTTTTGGACAAGGAACTCAACGTGCGGCGGTTCACCCCGCAGGCGACGAAAATCATCAAGCTCATCCCCGGCGACGCGGGCCGGCCCATCACCGACCTGGTCTCGGATTTGCAATACCCGGAACTGGCCGACGATGCACGCGTGGTGTTGCAGAAACTGGCCGCCGTGGAAAAAACCATCAGCGCGCGAGATGGCCGCTGGTTCACCGTGCGCATCATGCCGTATCGCACGATGGACGACCGGATTAATGGCGTGGTGATCACTTTCGCGAACATCACCGTGGCCAAGAATCTGGAGGGGAAGTTGCGCGGCAAGCACACGGCTTTGGAAAAGCGTGTCGCAGAAGATTCTGCGGAGCGGGCGGCGTCAGAAGCGGCCGGCGGTAAGCCAATCAAGGCGGCTGGCAAAGCGCCTCGCACGCGCAAACATTAAAGCGTCCGC
>Ga0302319_10000789_pt1 | contig 70814 bp, 74 predicted proteins | sample Bog_T0_2_FD_203319 | JGI IMG/M metagenome (GOLD analysis project Ga0302319, IMG submission 203319) | Peat permafrost microbial communities from Stordalen Mire near Abisko, Sweden - Bog_T0_2 | ecosystem: Environmental > Terrestrial > Soil > Wetlands > Peat | place: Sweden: Abisko, Stordalen Mire...
AGGTTCGGCGTTTCGACTGGCCGGCTTTCCTGAAAGGCGCGGAAACCGGCCAGACGAAACGCCGCAATCAATCCGAACCTATCCGGCGGCGCACTCAACGAATGTTCCTGCAACCCCGCTCCACCCCTATATTTCCCCTTCCGCTACGGTTGCAGGAACATTCGCTCAGTGCGAAAGACATTCAACCAAAGTGCGGGAAGCAGAACCCGCAAGCCACCGGCATCCGGCCACGAATGAAAAGCGTGACACCGCCGCCAAACCATACTCAGGACTGCCAACGAACCAAAGACCATGCCAGCCATGGCCGTAAACCGGCAAGCACAGCGTATCCGAGCCACACATGGCCCGGAATCCAACCGCCATCAAACTTGACGCAGCCGAGAATGGAAACCTCACCTAACGCAATCTGACGCCAAACGAAGCCATTCTTGAAGCACACACCATAAACCAACCTCTGGCGCACCATCAAATCCCAAGCCGATCAAGCCACGAAGCAAAGCCAAGGAATGAATCACCAACCCGGGCCACAAATGAAAAGCCAAAAGCCAAACAACAACGCGAAATCACGCCCAAGACCGGCAACGAACCCAAGACCATGCCAGCTATGGCCATACCAAGAACATGGCCCGGAATGGAACCGCCATAAACTGATGCAGCCAGGAATGGAAACCCCAGCCAAGCAATCTGACGCCAAAGAAGGCCAATCTGAAGGCCAATCGCCCCCGCAAATCAAAACGAACCAGACAACCCACCAAAGTCCGGAAATCAATGCCCCAACCACCCCCAGAAAAACCAGCGAATCCAAAGCCGATCAAACCACGCCACCAAATCAATGAACTGAACCAACCCAATCCCACATCAGCCACCGAACCACCCATCAAACCACGAAGCCACGCCAAGGAATGAATCACCCACACCAGCAACCAAACGAACGCCAAACCCATCAGCGAAGAAAAACCATACGTTCAAGGGAAAGCCAAATCGGAGGGAGAACGGAAGCCCGTAATGTTAAATTTTAGGATGACACCATCTCCTAACGACTTCGTTGGGGAAAAAAGCCGGGCGACGTGAAGCGACAAGTAGCGACAACCAACTTGTCGCTACTTGTCGCTTCCGCCGATCAAAAACTGTCGCTTTTTGTCGCTCGAACTTGTCGCTTCTTGTCGCTTATCCAGCGATTTCATCTCACTTTAACTTTCACGCGCTCCCTACCAGGGTTTCCCGCCACCGTGCTAATCTGTCGCGTGATGACGGAAACGACACAACGGAAAGGCGGCGGCAAACCCTTCCGCAGCATCCTGGCGCCGCACTTCGAATTCATCCGCGAACTGCGCCAGCGGCGCAAGACGTGGCAACAAATCACTGAATTGCTGTTCACCGAGAAGGGCATCCGCGTCACGGTCTACGCCCCCTATCTGTTTTACCGGCGCAAATTGAAACGCGCCGTAAAACCCAATTGGGAAAGTCCGGGGAATGATTCGCCACTTTCGCCCGCCCACCCCGCACCTGTGGCAGTCAGTCGGTCGCAAGGTCGTCCATCGCCGTTGCCACAACAACCCACTTTCAATCGTCCCGACCGCTCAAAAATTAACCCCGACCAGGAATTCACATGAACACCAACATCACCAAACGCATCCACATCAATCCCCAGTCCAAAGGCAGTCTCGGCAAAAGTTTTGAAGCCGAATTTCGCACCGCTTGGCTGAATTATCACCAAATCGGCTGGAACGGCTCCGACCTCGATGACCGGCACCAGTCCTTTGCCGACCGGCACCCCGAACAGGTGCAGGCCTACAAACTCGACGGCGAAAATGAAAGCAAATCCGCCTTGCTCGGTTTGTTTCGCAACGTGGCGCGCAGTGACGCGCCGGTTCATGTCATTGATTGCCGGGCGCAGGCCGATGGCCTGATCGTGCAAGCCCTGGATTCCTTGCAACTCCTCTCGTCGCTCGCCTCGGAAGGCATTCGCTTCACTTTCTTCCTGTTTCCCAGCGAGGACACCGAGAGCATGAACAATCTGCTCGACCTGTTTTATTTTGCGGGCGACCGCGTGGATTATGTCGTGGTCCACAATCCGGCCAAGGTGCGGACCAACCTCTTTCGGAAATCCAACATCGAAGCGGAGTTGAGAAAGTTCGGGGCCAGGGAAATCACCTTGCCGGTCGTGACATCCATCACCTTGCTGGCCATCAAACGCGCCGAGGCCAAGGCGGGGCATAAATTGAGCTTTGCCGAAGTGGCGACGCCCGGAACGGCACATCTGGAACTGATGCTGGCCGGGGAAATGCAATGGGCCATGCAGCAGATGTTCCGGCAATACGACGCCCTGGCTGGGCTGCTGATACCGCCGGCACAAATGCCAGAGGTTGAACCGCAAAACGAACCAGAAGCGAGGCCCGCCCGCTCCAATCAGCCGATGCTCAATTTGGGCGAATAACGCTATGGACTTGGACAAGGACGACTTGGCCGTACTTCGACAGGGCCTGACCGCCGATGAAGTTGACCGGCTCCATCGGTTGCTGCACGAATGGAACCTTGGACCGGAAAACAGCTTTCCGGTTCAACTGGCCCTGTTGACGGTGGCGCAGTTGCGGGCGGCGGCCAGTGTGCCGCGAACCATTGCCGACAGCCGGAAATGGTTGGAACAACATCTGGCCGAATACCGGCGGCAGACCAAGCTGCTGCTGGAGGAGGCTGCTAGCACCACCCGACAACAGCAGGCGGAGATGAAAACCGCCTTGGCGGGCCACGCCAAATCGACCAGCGAAGCCGCCGCGAAATTTCAGGCGCGGTATGCAGACGCCGAAGCCGTCGCCGAGCGCGTCCAGTCGTTGATGGATCGAGCCGTATCGGAGTGGCGAACCATCAAAGCCGCCACCAAAGCGGAAGGTGACCGTTTGCAACAGGTTTCCAATGCCCTGCAAAACCGCTTTGCCTGGCAGGAACTGCTATGGGGTGCAATCTGGTATTTGACCGCCATCGGCTTGGGATTGTTCATGGGCCATTACTGCTGGCCCCGTTAGATGGTCGCCTGTACCGCGGACAAACCGCGAACCAATTTGAATTGGTGGTTTGGTCATGGCGCGTTTTGTTTGCAAGGGCGCGCCATCCGTGTCCCGCTGCGGACTTGGCTCTCGTCCGCCACCGGGCCGACAGATGGCCGCGCCACCACCTCCAAGCCGGGGAAATGGCTGGTTTCTTTGGGGGCTTGGCGGTTGCAAAAGTCACGCCCGCCGTCTCCCTTTTGCCCCTTCGCCGCCGGTCATGCCTTTTGCTGGCGCGAAAATCTCTGGTTCACTGGCGCGAGCGGCCCGCTGGCTCCCGGCCGGTGAAGAACCAAGCCCACAGCGGGACACGGACGGCGAGCATCAAAAAAAAGCTTATGAACAACCAAAATTTGAATACAGAACCAGCCCCAGCGAACGCCGTCCAGACATCATCATGTGCCGTCCGGGATTTTGCGGCGGAAAAGGCGCGGGCCGTGGCCACGCTCGCGGAGTTTCGGCGGTCGTGGCGGTCGTTGGTTCAGCGGGGTGCCAGTCACGAAGTGTTGGCCGGGTTTAAAGACGGTGTTTGTATCGCCCTGCGGCATTTGGAAATGGCGACGCCCGAATGGGAATTGTGGACGACCTTGCCGGACGAGGCGGAGTTGACCAGCCAGTCCCGCATCGGCGACCACGTGGCTGTCACCCGTCAATTGCTTGGGTATCTGGTGTAACGAACTAAGTAACTAACTATAGGGCTGGCGGACCACCACCACGCTTTACTGCTTTGGTCGAAGCTGTTCACGCGAAAGCTATACACGGCACAATAAATGTTTGGGCTAGTCAATGGTCAGCCAATTATTTCGGGGCGTCACCGATCGGGATGGTTTGTTTAAGAAATTCACTACTGGTCTCGATTTCAGTGCTTTTCCGACTAATCATCAACAGCGCCGGAATGGTAAGGAAGAACTCATTTGCCTCCCGGCGGATGCCCAGGGCCTGCAACTGTTCCGGCTCCGCACTTTGAAGTGTAGCCCGAATTCGGCTTTCAGCAGCGACTCCGGAGGCGCTGATTTCGCACCAGCGTTGGACGCTGAGTCCATCGGGAAATTCGCGTTGATCCGGCAGGCACCGTTCAACGATCAAGCCCGAACTTGTAATCAAGCCGCGCCATTCCGTGACTGGATAGCTGCGCACATGAGTGGGATCGTGCAGCAGTTCAAGGTGGTGATTCAGGTTGGCCGCCTCGGTCTCAGCAGGTCCTTCCAGATCAATGATGACCACCCGACCGCCGATCCGGGTGACACGTTGCATTTCGCTGACCGCCTTCCCAATATCGCTGAAATGATGCGCAGCGAGGCGGCACAAGGTTAGGTCGAAAATGCCGTCTGCAAACGGTAACGCCTCGGCCCGCGCGTTTGCGGTTTCGACCATGATGCCACGCTCGGCCGCCTGCTTTTCCATGGCGCGAAGCATGTTTGCCGCCGGGTCCACCCCGACAATCGTCCCGGCTTTGCCGGCGAAGGAGAGGCCAAAATGTCCGGCTCCGCACGCAACATCGCAAATGACGGGAAAGAACTCGGATCCGAGATATTCATGCAATTTACGGATCGTAGGACTGGCGGCATGAACTTCGCTGGTGGCGCAGTTCGCGGCAATTGTGTCAGATCGCTCACTGGAAGTATTGGTGGTCATATTAGTTTGGCTGGGTGAAATCATCGGCTGGTCAAGGCGGACGTGGCGTGAATGATCTGAGACTCATTATGACGATGCCGGCCCCGACCAAGGCGATGCCCACCCACTCGCGAAAACTGGGTCGCTCCCCCAGAAATAGCACGGCAAACACGGCCACCAAGACCACACTCAGCTTGTCAACTGGCGCGACCTGTGAAGCATTTCCGCTCTGTAGCGCCCTAAAATAGCACACCCACGAAGCACCGGTGGCCAGGGCGGAGAACGTGAGAAAGACCCAGGTCTTGGCGGGCAAGGCGAATGGATTTTGCAGCTTTCCTGAATAGGCGACGAATACCCACAAAACAACCAGGACAATGGCGGTTCGAATCAAGGTGGCAAAGTCGGAATCAACTCCCTTGATGCCGACCTTGGCAAAAACCGCGGTCAATGCGGCGAAAACAGCCGATAAAACCGCCCAGACAAGCCAAGTATTCATGTTAAGCGTTGCGTGAGGTCATTGAGGTGGACGGAGTTCATTTGTTGTCCTGGTTAAGAATGCTTCATGAAATCAAGATGTCATCGTGGTGGGCTGGATCGGTTTTCAAAGTATGGCCGCTCCCGGAATTCAACGCCGATCTGTTCCGTCACCAGTTTCCTTGCCGCGGCCACATCCACGGCGTTGATCCCGACAATGGACATGACCACGCGGGTGAAGTTTTTCGCGCGGCGGGCAAACTCAATCATTTCGGCGTGCATCCGGGGCGCCACCTGCATCAGGGCGGCATATTGCTCGGCATCGGTGGAATTGAGACTGATGGAGACCGTGTCGATGCGATCTTTCAGCTCCGGGGTGATATCGCGGTGGTTGATAACATTACCGTGTCCGTTCGTGTTCATGCGGGTGAACCCGCGATGCTGCTTGACATGGCCGGCCACCTGCCGGACGACGTCCCAGCGCAGCGTCGGCTCCCCGTAGCCGCAGAAGACAATCTCGGAAAATCTTCCTGGATCGCCGATCTCGCGGATGTAAACATCGGCCGCAGGTTCTTCGGATGGAAGCATTTTCAGAGGGTAACCGTGGACGATGGCGTCGCCTTTCCGGTCGCAGAAAACACAATCCGCGGTGCACCGGTTGCTCACGTTGACATAGAGGGCCTGGCCGATGGGGTAGGTGTAAGTGAGGTGCGGCGGTTCGCTGCGGCGGGAGGGGATCGTGAGTTCGCTCATACCCGGACTCGGACAGCTAATTTCATCGCGCAGCCTCCTCTACCAGCACGACGCGAAAGCCCGTGGTGTAATCGAAGCGTTCAGCGGCCGGGAAATCGAGGCGGAACGAGGAAAGGGTAAACCGAGGCAACAAGTCGGCCCAGGACCCGCCGCGCAAGGTGCGGTTGCCGCGAATGTTGTCATAGTCGTCTTCGACCCACTGCCAAACGTCGCCACCCATGTCATAGAGGCCAAACTGGTTGGGGGCAAAGCTGCCCACTGGCGACGTCCGGGGAAACTCATCCCGGCGGCCTTCGATCACTTTCCACTCTACCGGCCAGTTTTCATCCGCCGTATCGTCACCCGCATAATTTCCGGCTCCGTCCGGCGGCGGCCAGCTGGCTCCCCACGGATATACCCGCGTCCTTTCATCCTTGTCCTTGGGCGTGCCGACGCGCGGTTCATCCAAACCGACGGCCGCGCTCCATTCCCAATCTGCTGGCAGGTGGTAGCTCTGGCCCGCGCGGATTCGCCCTTCGGCCCGCTCTTCCGTCAGCCAGTGGCAAAATGCCTGGGCATCATTCCAATTCACGCCGCAGACCGGATGCGTCGGCCCTTGAGGAAAACCGGGATCCTGCCAGGTGTCGCCATGATGGCCATATTTACGATTGCGCAACGACCACATTCCCTTGCTGGCGGGATGGCCGGTTGCCTGCACAAACGCGGCATAATCCTGCACCCGCACATCCCACACGCCAAACAACACGGTGGTTCCCGGCACCGGCACAAACCGCATGGCCAGCGAGTTTGTCAACGGGTGCGTCAGAGTGGGCAATGCCGCGTTGATCGCAGACGTGTTTTGCGCCGACAACCCAGCGTGGCCCCAGAGCATCGGGAAACCAAGAGCGACCATGATTGCCGCCAGAACAATCAAAACACGTTGACGCCAAAGCAAGCGGTTCTTTAGTTGAATGGGCCTCATGTGAGAATGCAATGACGGATCATAAGTGGAACCACACCAAAATCATCGGCACCCCGATGCCAACCAGCACCAGCAACCCGCCCCGCCCGACGATGCCGTGACGGCCGCGCAGAATGAACAGTCCGCTGACCGCCATGAGCATCAGCGCGGCACAATAGGTGTCCGAAAACCATGTCCACCATGGTCCGGGATTAAAGTGCAGTTGAATATAGGTGAGGATAAAGGGCAGTGGCCGGTGCCGAAGCTTTTTAACCACCACCCGGCCGCTATCCTGATCCAATTCCGCACTGCCGCCCTGGAAGTCAATCTGCACCACGCCATTGGCGGAGACCTCATGGCTCACGTAATCCCCGTTCACGCCCGCCAGCGCCAGCAAATTGGTGGCATCCTGAAAAGCAAAGGCTTTGGTCCTGCCGGGGGCGGGCACCACCAGTTTTTGCCGGGAAACCGTGTCATAGGTAAGATTCCAAGTATTGCGGTGATTGAGGAACAGGCCGGAACTGGCATAAACAATCGTGGCCCCGAAAAACAAGTGGCCAAGATCCCGGTGAGTATTGTGAACCCACTTTCGCCAGTTAAACCACTTGCTCCCGGGCACGGTCGTTGCGGTTGCCTTTGGCCGGCGACCGAACGTGTAAGCGAGCAGCCAAGCCTGGGTTTTGGCTGCCCAATCGCGCAGACCGGTGATGGGCGACGGGCTCGCAGCACCGGCAAAAGCGGCGGGGAGCGGGACTTTCGATTCTTGGTAATTTTTCATGTGGCGCAGAATGGGGTTGAGTGGTGTCTAGTTCGAATAGTTTTTGCCGGCGCAACTACGGTTTGCCCGCAGTGAACTCCTGATAAATCACCTCGGCCAGGCCAGGGAATCGCGGCCGGCCGGGCGGGGGAGGCACCTCTTGGATGGCAAGCCGCAGCTTGACTTCTTCCCAGGTCAGACCGGCGGCGGCCAGCGCCCGCACGGCTTCGCGTCTTTGCGCGATGGTGTCCCGCAATTGTTTCACTTCCGCCTTGCCCACGGGCTCGCTATGGCCGCTGGCGTAGATATCCACCTCCAGCGTCAGCAGCAAATCCAGCGCGGCGATGAGGCCGGACGAGGACCCGCCTTTGTGCTGGTGAATCAGCGGCTCACGGTTAAAGAAAAGGACGTCGCCCACAAACGCCGCCCGCAACCCCGGAAATACGACCGCCGTGTCGGCGCCGGTATGCGCCGGTCCAATATGAATGAGTTCCACGGCGGTGCCCTCAAAGTCGAGCTGATGTTTTCCGGTGAAAGTCACGTCAGGAAGATGCTGGACGGAAATCCTGCCGGCTTGAGCGATAATGTCGTTGCGCGTGCTCTCGTGGGCAATGAGAACGAATGGTTCCGGCCAGGCATCAATGCCGCCAATATGATCAATGTCACCGTGAGTCAGGAGGATGGCGGCGACCGGTTTGCCGGTTTGGGCCTGGAGGATGGCGGCCAATGCGTGAACCGTGTCCGCGGTCATTTTGGCATCAATCAACAAGACGCGCTCCCGGCCAACCATGATGCCGGTGTTGGCGCCGGCGCCACCGGTGACCAGGAGCAGATGCTCGCGCAAGGCGCGGATTTTTAGCGGGGGAAAGGCTGGCGGGGCGGGAGTGGTCATGCGGGGTGGGTATTCGTCAGCGGGCGGCTTGCGGATTCTGCCCAAAGGCGAGCAGCGCTTCCGACTCAACCACCTCGGTAATCACACCGGCGGTGGCGGCTTCATTTAAAAAGGTGCGCAACGTCTCCAACAGGCGGCCCTGCTCGGCGCCAAGCCGTTGCGGTGAGGTGGTGGACCTGGACAAGGCCCGGTCCAGCAGCCGCTCAACGGGGGTGGCCAGCTGGCGAACCACGGAAATCCGTTCCAAATGATTGAATTTGGAGGCCAGCAACACCGCCTCGTGTGGCAGCCAGGCGGGATTGTTGCGCCGCGTCGCGTGGGCGGAATCCTTTTCGGAAAACGGCTCAATAATGGACTCGAAACGTTTGCGCCAGCCGTTCGCGGGCAATTCGAGATGCGAGTCACCGAAGAGCGCAACCGCACCATTTTCGGGGACGATGCCCGCCAGGGTTTCCAGGGTGGCCGCCCGATCCATCCAATGAAAAGACCGGCCCATGGTCACCAGGCGAAACTCGCCGAGATGAGCCCCCAACTCGTAACTGCTGCCCCGCTCAAATTTCACCTGCGCGCCGTGTTGCGCCGCGAATGCGACGGCCTGTTCCAGCATCGCCGGCTCCGGGTCAATGCCCACGACCTCCCGCGCGTACGGGGCAAACGCCACCGCCAGGAAGCCCGGCCCGCAACCGAGATCCAAAACCCGGTGATGATTGCGCAGCCCCGTCAGTGAAACCACCCGTTCGACCAGCTCCGCGGGATAATCCAATCTGCCCCGGACATAATATTCCGCCGCCGTCTGGAAACGGCGCGGATCAAACGCAATGACGGGCGGCGGGGGTTGCGGCAATGTTGTATTCATCGGTTATGATATCGGTTACCACGCCACTACAGGCGGGGGGCCGTCCGCTTTCGGACGGCCACCCGCGGATTAATTGATTGGCGAACGCAAAACTTCAGGCAAACGCCGGAACGCGATCGTGAACACGATCATTGTCATGAGTGACCACATCGGCCCGCTTCAACCGTTTGCCCATGAATTCGGCCAGGCTGCTGACCCCGCCCCGGAACTGCGCAGGCGGGCAATCATGCTTGACCAGAATTGCCGAGGCCCGGTCATAGAGCCGCTTCATCGTATCGGAGCTGGGCACATCCGCGCCCGCCTCCCGTTTCAGTTTCTTGCCGAGGCCGCCGACCAGGAACGGCGTGAGCAGGGTCGGCACCCCAATGGCGGCGAACTGCTCAAACCCTGCCAACAACTTCTCCTCATTCTGGATGCCGGCGATCAACTGGGTGGCGACTTCCCCCGGAAAGATTTGCTTGGCTTTCTTGAACGCTTTCAGGTAATCGGAGATTTTCCGGTAACCTTTGGCATTGGGCATCAGGTTCCGGCGTTCGGACTCATCATAGACATCGACATCCATTTGAATGTCCGTGTAGCCGGCATCCCGCAACGCCTGGAGCCACTTCTCATCGGTGGGCGGTTCAATCACGGCACGGATATAAGATGCCTTGGGCAGATAGCCCAGGCGGGCCTTGATGGCTTCCAACGTCTTGATGTAAACTGCGGCACCCTTGTCGGGTCCGGGGATGGTGCCCGCATCAACGGTGATGGAGAACTTGCCGATTTCATCGCCGATTTCTTCCACGGCCGCTTCCACGGCCACGCCCAGGGCTTCAAACCATCCGGGTTGTTTGTAGAGCAGCTTGTCCTCGTCATAATTTCCCGGTATGCAGCAGAAGCGGCAGGCGTTCTTCGACTTGGTGTAGGTGCAGCCCCAGGAGGGCCAGATGCACAACCCGTTGTAGCAGGCGAGCGAGACGAAGGGGAATTTACCCCCGGTCAGTTCAAGGGTGGCATTTTCATTTTCCGGAAACTCCTCCTGCCCGCAGGGCGTCAGCACGCTGGAGACGCCCTCATCCAGAAAGACGGCGGTGGTGGCCCCCCCGGATTTGTTTTTCTTGAAGGCCCACTGGTATTCCCAGAACTTGGGCCGTTTGTAGAAGGCAATATTGGTGAAAAACTTGCCGTGCTCGAACACCTGCAACTGCCCGTCCACCCGCCGCACTTCGAAAGGCGAATCGCTGCGGCCATAGCCATCGAAGGAGAAGGGTCCGGTGATGTTATCGCCGATCCAGGTCAGTGGCGCATGGTAATAACCTTCCGCCAGCAGCTCCTGTTTCAATTGGGGGGTGATCTTCAACCCATGCCCCATGATTTTAATTTTTTGATCAACGGCTTTATCGATGACTGACATGCTATTGTCCTCCCTTTCGGTTTAAGGTTGCTTCATTTTTCACTTTCATTTCTGGCTCCTATTTCTTGTTTGGTTGTGCTTGGCAAATTCATGCGGCGGAGGGCGCACTCAGGCTTTTCCACCAAAGGAAATGTAATCATCCAATTCCAGCAAATCGAAGCCGGTCAGGATGTCGGAACGGTTGGGCGCGAGCTTTTTGATGGCGTTCAGCACCCGCTCCTTGGCTTGAACGCTATCCGCTGCCCGCGCTTCGTTATGGGCCGACCATTGAGTGATTTCCCATGGGGCCGGCTGGTGACCGGCGTTTTGGTTGATCCACTCCAGGATTTCTCCATCGCCCTTGCCGGTTTGCACCTCGGCGTACAAGGCATCGGGGTCAATTTTGACAAAGTCAAGAAACCGCTTGTCCAGTGGGCCGGGATAATTGTATTCGCCGGCTTTGCCCGCCGCCTTGGCGCGGGCCTTGTCAAGAATGCGCGGCAGGATGACATAACCGCCCAGCCGGGAACGCGGGCTGCGCGGGGAATGTTGGGTCAGATCGTTAAGGTTGCTGGTGCTCATGTTTTGTGGTGTTGGTTGGTTTTCAGTTTCGCCATGGTTGGCGGCGGTAAATGGTTGATTGTTTTCAATCGGGATCAGGTTTTGACGAGCGGGACGGGACCGGGAAGCGCCAGGGCATCGTCATCCTCAATCGCGGGTGATTCCTCCCTGATGGCAACCGGCGGATTAAGCGGTTCCACGCCGCCGCCTTCCCCGTCGGGCGTGGGGGCGCCGCCCAAAAAGCCATCCGCCTGGCGGCTCCAAAGCCGGTAATAAGCGCCGTGCCGGGCAATCAATTCCGCCGGCCGGCCATCTTCAATGATGCATCCCGACTCAAACACCAGAATGCGGTCGAGGTGGGCGATGGTGGAAAGCCGGTGGGCCACAACGATCACGGTTTTGCCTTTCATCACCTCGTTGAGGCTGTCTTGAATGGTTTTTTCCGTGATGGAATCCAGGCTTGACGTGGCCTCATCGAGAATCAAAACCGGCGCGTCTTTTAGAATGACCCGCGCAATCGCGATGCGCTGGCGCTGGCCGCCGGACAACTTGACCCCGCGCTCGCCCACCTGCGATTCGTATTGCTCCGGGATCGCGGCGATGAATTCATGCGCGTGCGCCCGGCGCGCGGCCTCCCGGACTTCCGCGTCGCTGGCCTCCAGGCGGCCATAGCGGATGTTCTCCATTAGCGAGCGGTGAAACAAACTGGGATCCTGGGGAATCAGGCTGATTTGGGCATGCAGCGAATCCTGCGTGAAGGAGCGAATATCCACGCCATCGATCAGGATTTTTCCCGTCTGGGGATCGTGCAGGCGCAGGATGAGGCTGACGAAAGTGGATTTGCCTGAGCCGGACAACCCCACCAAACCGACGCGCTGCCCCGCCGGAATGGTCACGCTCAAACCATCAAATATATTCCGGCCGGGCGTGTAAGCGAAGCCAACGTTGCGAAATTCGATCCATCCGCTGGAGATGGTGACCGGGCGGGCGTCGGGCGCATCAATCAATTCATGCGGCCGGATGAGCGTATGCACGCCGTTGGCAATGTTGCCAATATATTCAAAGAATTCGAGAAAGCGGCGGCTCAGATTACGCGCCTCGGTGATAAGGAGCAGGGCCATGCTGGTAGCCATGACAAAATCGCCAACGCCGATTTTCCCCTGGCCCCACAGCCGCAGCGAAAACCAGACGACCGCGACTTTGAGCACCGCCGCCGCGAGAAACTGAAACCGGCGGATGCGCTCCGAATAAAGCAGCGAAGCCCGGACCGCGCGCATTTCCTGCGTCAGGTACTGGTCCAAAAACGACCGCTCAAAGCCCAGCCGCGCAAACAATTTGACGCTGGTAAGGTTCGATACCGAATCCACCACCTTGCCGGTGGTTTCACTGCGCGCAGCCGCGGCCTTCACCGAGAACGGACGGCTTTTCATCGCCAGCCAGAACGAGATGCCGACAAATGCCGCCGCCCACGCCACCACCAGCGCGCCGAGGCGGAGATTGGTATGCAGCAGCACACCAATGGCGACGCTGAAGGTGATGACCACCGGCCAGAAATCGAAAATCAGCGACCAGAGGGTCATGTTGACGCCCTGCGACATCTCGCTGATGCGATGCGCCAGCGCCCCGGCGAAATTGTTGCTGAAGAAACGATGCGAGTGGTTCTGCAAATAGCCATAGACTTCGCGCGTGACTTCCTGGCGTTGCCGTGGGCCGATGTGATGCTGGAGGTTCCGGGAAGCTCCCCCGAACAAGACTTCACCCAAGCCCAGGCCCAGGAACAACAGCAGCGGCGCGGTCAAAGCATGCACCAGAGCCTGGGATTGCGCCTGCGCGTGCGTCACCGCCTTGATGATGTGGCTCAAGGCCAGCGGGATCGTGATGCCGCAGGTGGAATTTGCCGCCTCCAATAGAATGATCGCCAAAAACCACCAGCGCCGCCGCGCCACAAAATACAGGACAAACCGGAAGGGTTCGGCGGGCAAAAGCGGAGCGCCTGGCGCGCGTTGAAACTCATTGCTGGTCCCGGTCCTAACATAGTCAATCATACCGGCACCCCCTCCACTTCCGGGAAATGGTCCCGGACCGCCGCGGCGAATTCCGCCGTTGACGCAACGCAGACCACGGCCCCTGCCCCTTCCAATTCCTCAAACAACAGGTGCATATTGATTGAACCAGACCCGCTGGGTGAATGGAAGTTTGGGTTTGCGCGGACCGGCTTCCGTTGGCACACCAACCGGGAGCAGGATTCGCACCCGCTTCGATTCCGGCAGGCCGATCAGCTTGCCGATCTTCTCGGCGCGTTGTTCGTAGCGCAGCACGCCGTCCAGCCAGACCGAGGCGTAGCCCAGGCTGGTGATGGCCAGCAGGATGTTCTGCGTGGCCGCCGCATTGTCTTCGATCTCAAAGGTGTAGGCGTATTCCGCCGCTGGCTGCGGATAGCTGTCAATGATCGTGGCGATGAACGCCGGGGCGGTCACGATGAATGATTGGCCGGCAAAAACGGCCTTCACTTGCGCGAGCGTTTCCGGTTGGTTGATGATGACAAACTGCGTCGTCTGAAGATTCTTGCCGCTGGGCGCCTCCAGACCGGCCTGGACAATCTTTCGCAAATCCTTTTCCGGCACAGGCTGCGGCTTGAAGGCACCCCGGTAGCTGTAACGTTCTTTAATGGCGGCAAAAAGTTCCATGATGATTTTATTTATGGGTTAGCGGATGGACACCGGGTCTTCCGGCAGCGGGAAACCGCCGTATTTGCGGATGTGCAGCCAGTCCTGATATTGCGGGGCGTTGGGGTTGGCGGCCAGCGCGGCAGCCTCATCGAAATACTTTTTCGTGTTGGTGCTGCCAAACAACTGCCGGTCTTCACCCACCGGACAAACCTTGATGCAGAAACCGCATGGATTGCGAAAGGCCGCACGCAGGCGCTTGCCTTCGCCGGCGCAGGCGGCCAGGTTTAAATCCGCATGCCGCTGGCCAGCGCGACTGGTAAGCGCGCGCGGCGGGCAGATTTTTTCACAGTCGTGACAGTCGCCGCAAAAATCCTCGGTCAAGAACGGATCCCCCTCCAATTCCAAATCGGTGAAAACAGAAATCAGCCGCTGCCTCGGCCCATAAGCTTTCGTGAGCAAGGCGCGATTCCGACCCACGACCCCCAGTCCCGCAAGCTGGCCCGCCCAGACGTGGGAGAAAATGGCGGTCGTTGTTTCCGCGAGCACTTCCGGTTCGCCCTGGCCATCACGGGGGAGGTTGATGGCGGCATGGCCGTGGCGGTTCAAAAACACCGCCAGCCGATACGAGGCTTCATCCAGCAACTCGTTCGTGATGATGTACTGCTCGCGGCCCAATTGCGACGGCGCGGCTTCCACGATCGGCAGCCAGAGCGGCACGGCAATGACGATCACCGTTTTCGCCAGCGGCCAGATGGCGCGCGGACGAAAATCCGCCGGTACCTCGGCAAAATCATCCCAGCGGCTCACCGGGGCAAAGCCCACAAACTCCGCGCCCAAATCGCGGGCGTGGCGGATGATCTCAGGTTTGGGCAAAGGCGTGCGTGACATAAAATCAGGTTTTGACATTCAGTGGATGAACCGGGTCGAGCGAAACCTGGTTCGCGGCAAAAAAAGCTTTTCGTTCCTCGAAGTAATGGTTCACTTTCAGGCTTTGGTACAGCTTGCGGTCCTCGCCGACCGGACAAACCTTGAGGCAATAGCCGCACGCCTGGGGAACCTTGAATTTGTCACGGCGGCTGAAGCACGCGAACTTGTTCATGTTGGAGCGCCGGTCCTTGCGTGGGTTGCCGGAGAAAGCCATGGTGGGGCACGCCTTTTGACAGAGCAGGCATTTGTTGCAAAGCGACCCCTCCTCCAGCATGGGATCGCCTTCGAGTTTGAGCGCGGTCAGCACAGAGACGAGCCGGTGGCGCGGACCAAATTCGCGCGTGACCAGGCAATGATTCCAGCCGACTTCACCGATGCCCGCATAATGTCCGGCCCAGACGTGCGAAAACACGGCGATGGGGCGGATTTTCATCACGCCTTCGCCGTAGCCGTCACGGCAGATGTTGAAGGCGGCATGGCCATGCCGGTTCAAAAACGCCGACAACCGGTAGGCAACCTCATCGAGCAACTGGTTGGTGTTCGTGTATTGCGAGCGATAGACGGCGGGCACCGTGAATTCCGTGATCGGCAACAGGGATGGCACCGCCATGGCGATCACCGTTTGGGTCAGTGGCCAGAGCCGTTGCGGGTCAAACTCCCAGGATAAATCTCCATGCTCAGCCCATCGCCCAACCGGGGCAAAGCCAACCAGTACCGCCCCCAGTCGTTTCGCCTCGGCAACGATTTCGGTTTTTGTCAATGGGGTTGGCGGGCTCACAGGGTTTTGGAATAGTGGTTGTGTTTCACCTTGTGATAATCCAGTTCGTTCGCTGGCACGGGCGGTTTGGTTTCCCCGGGATACCCGAGGCTGATGATGGAGGCCACTTTGATGTGCTCCGGCAGGCCAAGCAATTGTTGGATGAAAGCTTCCGCGGTCGTTTCGGCATCATGCGGGCGCTGGCGAATTTGAATCCAGCAACTGCCCAACCCCAAAGACTCGGCAACCGCCTGCACGAGAATGCCGGCGATGGCGGTATCTTCCACCCACACATCGGATTTCGTGCTGTCGGCGGCAATGACGATGCCCAGTGGCGCGTCCTTGAGGAAGGCTCCACCCTGCGCCTTCGCCGTGGAAAGTTTTGCCAGCAACGAGGGATCGTCCGCCACGATAAATTCCCACGATTTGTTATTGCGCGAGGTCGGCGAACGCAACAGCGCTTCCACCAGCAAATCCCGGGCCTGGCGATTGACCGGTCTGGCGGTGTATTTGCGGATGCTGCGGCGTTGGCGAAGCAGATTAATCATGGTGTTCAGGCGTGAAGTTTCTTCAACAACCAGGCGATGTTCTCGCCCAATCCTTTCATGTTGGCGATGCCTTCCTCGTCCTTCTCCACATCGCCCACATCGCGGCCAATGCCAAAGTTCCAATATGGCGCGCCGGGCACAATCATCTGCGTGATGTGCAGAAAATGGTAGATCGTATCCAGCGCGTGGATGGCGCCGCCGCGCCGCACCGCAATGACGCCCGCGCCCACCTTGCGTTTGAACAGCAGACCGTTCGCCCGGGCCACGCGCCCGGAGCGGTCAATCAGCGCCTTTAATTCCGGCGTGACGTCGGTGAAGTACACCGGCGAGCCGAGAACGATGCCGTCGGCCTCGGCCATCTTGCCGATGATTTCGTTGACCGGGTCGCCCGGAATGGAGCAGCGGCGGTTCTGCAGTTTCGTGCAGGCATTGCAGCCGCCGCAACCACGGATGGCGTGGCCGCCGAGCTGCACCAGTTCCGTTTCGACGCCTTCGGCCTGCAGCGCGGAGAAAACGTGGTGGATCAGCAACGCAGTATTGCCGTTTTGGCGGGCACTGCCGTTGATGGCGAGAACTTTCATGAGCAAAACCAAGTCATTTATAAAGGGTGAAAAAATTCCGTTTGAACGGGAACAAGACGCGCCCGTCCGCCTGCGCGGGGTAGGCGGGAGCGATCTCCCGCAGCACTTCGGCTTCAAATGCGCTGCGGGCAGTGTCATCCGGCAGCCGGTCGAGAAAGGGCTTCATGCCGGTGCCGCGATACCACTCGATCAGCCCCGGCTGGGAGGATAGGATGTGGTAGTAGGTCGTCTGCCAGATTTCAAAATGCGAGCCGCGGGAGCGGAGAATATCGAAATAATATTCCGGCGTGCGGTAGTTGTGCAATCGTTCGCAACCCACGGTGAGTTCGCGCCAGGCGGGCCGGGCCGCCACGGCAAACACAGCCCGGGCCAGTGGTGAATCACCATTGGCCGGAACCTGCACGGCCAAGGCGCCGCCAAACCGCACAAAACTGAACAGGCGCGGGATCAGCGTTTCATGATCCGGCAGCCATTGCAGGGTGGCGTTGGCAAAAATCAGTTCGCTTTGCGCCGCCGGCTGGTAGGTGGCCAGATCGCCCAGCACCCACTCGCCGGAAGGATATTCCCGCAGCGCGGCGGCAATCATCTCGGGGGAATTATCCAGTCCGGTCACCTCGGCGCCGGGCCAGCGGCGGCGTAGCGCGGCCGTGCTGTTGCCGGGGCCGCAGCCAAGATCCAGAATCGTCTGCGGCTTATCCAGATGAATGCGGGAAATCAAATCCAAGGATGGCTGCGTGCGCTCCTGCTTAAATTTCAAATACTGGGTTGGATCCCACGTGGACATAGACAATGGTTCTGTTGAGATAAATCGGTTCTCGTCAAATTTATCGGCCGTGGAACGAAACCGTTTTCTTGCCGTAGTGGTTCTTGGCAGGCGGCTGGTCGAGGCGAATCTTGTCCGTGCTGTCAATTTGGATCACCTTGCCATCCTGGATTTGGATCTGCACCGAGCCATATTTTAATGAACTCACCAGCCGGCAGACGGTTTGCGGCCAGTGATCCGCCGGGACAGAGGCGTCTGAGTGGAGTTTGTCACTGTTGGATTCGCTGAATGGTTGTGTCATAAGTTGCTGTCTTTAAATTGGTTCAAAACGCTCAGCGCACCAGATTGGGATAAAGCCGGGCGCAGAGGGCGGTTAAAAGTGTAACCGTCACCGCCAGCACGATAAAATCCACGCCGAGACCAAAATGGCTCGTGCCGCCTTGCACCATCAGGGCGCGCAATGCGTCCACTTGATACGTCAGCGGATTGAGCCGGGCGACAACCTTGAGCCACTCCGGCATGATGGTGATGGGATAAATGGCATTGCTGGCAAAAAAGAGCGGCATGGTCAAGACCTGCCCAATGCCCATAAACCGCTCGCGCGATTTGACAATGCAGGCAATGATCAGCGAGAAGATGGAAAACGCGGTGGCGCCCAGCACCACCACGACGCCCACGCCAAGGAGTTCCGGCAACTGCCAGCGGATGTGAACCCCAAGCAACCAAGCCAGCACGTAAATGAACAACGCCTGCACCAGGGCGCGCAGCCCCGCGGAAAGCGCCTTGCCCAGCACCAGTGCCACGCGTGGGGTCGGACTGACGAGCAGCTTGTGCATCACGCCCAGATCCCGTTCCCAGATGACGCCGATGCCATAAAAAATGGCAAGAAACAAAACGCTTTGGGCCAGGATTCCGGGCGCCATGAAATCCAGATAGCTTAAATCGCCCGTGGGCACGGCCCGCAGCCGGGAAAAGACGTTGCCGAAAATGAGCAGCCACAACGCCGGCTGCACGGCGCGGGTGAGCAGATCGGTGGGGTCGCGGCGCAGTTTGAGATATTCAATCTCCACCAAGGCGAGGCATTGGCCAGGCAGCCGCAGCAGCGCGGAAGTTCGCCCCGGGGCGGCCAGCGGCGGCCCCCCCCACAGGGACAGGGAAATTTCGTTTTCGACTGATTTCATGACAGCGTTGCGGGCCGGAGGGATTGTGGCGGAGCGCTTTTTTTCTCAAACCGGTCGTCGGCTACAACTGGACGATCCGGCACGGTGTCCACCCAGCCGAGGCGCTGGACGGAAAAATTATCGTAAGCCGGCACGTAGGGCTTGATGTCCAGCAAGGGCGTGCCGTCCAAGATATCCACATCCGCAATCCGCAAGACCGTGCCCGCAACGCCCAGCAGCCGGACGTTGGACAGGCCGAGGGGATTAACCCGGGCCGGGGCACGCGTGGAGAACAGCCCGCGTTCGACGACATCGCGGTAAGGAATCACCGTTAGCTTGGCCGCCGCCGCACGGTTGAACCAGTAGATCAGCCACACGCGGTCGAAACCGGCCAGATCCTTTAATGCCGCCGCAAATTGCGGGGCAATTTCGATGGTGCCTTCCACTCCGCTGGCGCGGCTGGGCTGGATGGGCGTGCCGGTGGCTTGCTTGAACGGGCTGTGAATGCGGCCAATTTCGATGAGGTTCATAGGTTTCAACCCAGCCGGGCGAGATTGCGCCGGCTTTTGGAAAGTTCGCGGAAGTCACCGCCGGTTTCCAATTGCTCGCCGGAATAGTGGGCAAACACATCATTCAGGGTAGCGTCGGGCGCAGCCAGAGTGTGCTTTAATTCCGCCGGACTGCCGATGGCGGTCACTCGGCCGCGGTTCATGATGGCCACCCGATTGCACAAGCTGTCCGCTTCTTCCATGAAATGCGTGGTCAGCAAAATGGTCATGCCAAATTCTTTGACGAGCAGCTGCACCTGCTGCCAGACCGTCTGCCGGGCCAGCGGATCGAGGCCCACCGTCGGCTCGTCCAGAAACAGCACGCGCGGCCGGTGAATCAAGGCCAGCGCAATTTCCAGCCGCCGGACCATGCCGCCGGAATAACCGCGCACGACCCGGTCGGCGGCCTCTTCCAAGCCGACAAATTTCAAGGCATCACTGACGCGCGGGCCGATGTCGCGGCGCGGCACGCCATAAAGCTTGGCGAACAACCGCAGGTTTTCTGCGGCGGTCAGACCGCCGTCGGCGGACACGAGTTGGGGCACGTAGGCGATCTGCGCGCGCACCTGGGCGGCCTGGCGCTGGATGTCAAAACCCGCCACCCGCGCCGTGCCGGCGCTCGGCGGCAGCAGCGTGGTGAGCAGCTTGATAACGGTGGTTTTGCCCGCGCCATTCGGACCGAGGAGGCCAAAAATTTCCCCGGCCTGGATGGACAGATGAACGCCATCCACAGCGGTCAAATCACCAAAACGCCGGGTGAGTCCCTGGAGTTCAATGAGGTTCATGGTGGGAATCGGTTCCGGGGCCGGGCAGTCCAACAAGGAAGTTCACAATGCGGTCAATATCGGCATCGGAGATTTTATCTTGCGGCGGCATGAGCGCATGGGGATTCAAGGATTTGGGATTGCGGATATAACGCCGCAGAGTGTCCGCATCGTATTTGACCCCGGCGAAATCCAAAGCCACGCCACTATGCCCCCAAATGCCCGCGAGATAATGGCAGCCCGCACAACTCGGCCCATGGAACACTTGGGCCGCAGCTTGCGCCAGTGGTGAATTAGTGTTGATCGGGACGATGTCCTTCTGGGCGTCTTTGGAGCGGGCGGCGTCGGAAGAAGTCGGCAGGAGAAAAATCCCGGTAAGCCCGGCTCCCACCAGCGCCACGAGAGCCCAGACTTTGAGTTTATTTTTCAGCGAAGCTTGCATGACTGAATGACGGCTTCAGGACAAAATCTCGATAAATGTTTTCACCTTGGTGATTTGCTCTTCCGTCGGCGGTTGGTCGTGAACCGTGGTTTCCAGCGCCACCATGGGAATGCCCTGTTTCTTGAAATACTCCCGTTCCAGACCCTGCACCACGCTGCCGTAAGGACAGCCGGTGACGAACGAGGAAATGATGCCGCGCGCCTTGGTTTGCTTCACCAGTTCCTCCACGCGCACCCGGCGATAGGTGGCGGACGCCCCGGCGCCCTCGCCCAATTCACCCTTGACCTGCGCATCGAACAGATAATGCGCAATGGCTTCCAGCGGCGGAAGGTCTTCGCGAAAATCCGACGTCGAAAACAGCACCCAGCCGAGGATCACCCCATTTGATTCCTCGATGGCTTGCAGCAATCCGCGTCCGCCAACGATGCCGCCAATCAAACCCGCCAACACCAAGGGAATATAAGGCCGGTCCGGCGGATTTTGGCCGGCAACCTCGAGCTCGGCGGTCAACTGGTCGAGAATGGTGTCGAATCTTTCCGGATTGCCGTAATAATGAATGGAGCCAAACAGTATCTGCAAGGTCGGCAGGCTGGGCAGGAAAAACGGATGCTGCAAACGCAGGTCGAGGATGCGCCGGATTTTGCGCGAAACCCGGTTTTTAAGTTTGATCTCCGCCCGGACTTTTTCCTCATCCACCGGTTTGCCGGTGAGCCAGATGGCCACCTTTTCCAATTCCTTGACAAGAAAATGCACCAGTTCTTCGCGCCGTTCCTCCGGCTTGAACGCCGTGACGGCATCAATCGTAAAAATGTCGTAGCCTTCCCGCCGGGCGTGTTCCAGCGAAATGCCAATCGGTTCGCACGTTGAGCCAAAAACCAGGATGCGTTTGATCGGGTCATTCTTTTTCAGATGCAGCCGGCCGACCATGGCCTTGATCATGGAGCAGAATTCGCCGGGAATCTGAAAATGGTTTTCCGACACCGCCTCGGCGTGCAGGCTGTCTTCCCGCCAGAGTTCGTTAATGCCGATGGGAATGGTGTCGCAGGCCCGGATCAGGGGGGCTTCCCAGGAAGCGCCGCCCCAGATGGCGGACTTTCCCTGAGCCACCAGACGCTCGATTTCCTTGAAGGTGTAGCCCCGGGCCAATTCAGCGAGCGCCGGGATGGCTTGGGATATGATTTCTGCTGGCGGCGGCCGACGCGTCGCGTGTTGGTGGCCGGGCAATGTCAGGGTATGGCTCATAATTTTAATGCGGATGTTTTTTGGCGATGACCTCAAAGAACGTTTTCCGGTGGCCATACCGCCAGGTCTCCAGTTTTTCCTCGGATAAAACCCGGTAGCGGCCGCCGAGCGCCTCGGCGATCTTCTCGCGGGTAAAGAATTGTTTGACGATGCCGCCGACGGAAACACACTCCCACGCGGAGGATTCATCGGGAGCGCCGGATTCGACATCGTCAAAAGCATTCACGCGAAAGACGAAAAATCCGCCTGGCAGGAGCTGCCCGTGAATCGCGTTAAATATGGTACTGGTCTCTTCCTGGTTGAAGTAATGGAGCGACAGGCTGGCGACAAGCAGATCAAAACCGCCGGACAAACAGCCCAAGTCGCGCAGATCCGCCACGACATGGATGGCTCCGGGATTCCGCGCCTTTGACAATTCAATGGCGGCGCGGGAGACATCCAGCGCGGTCACCTGAAAGCCCCAGCGCCGCAACACTTCCGTGTCCCAACCAGGCCCGCAGCCGAGGTCCAGAGCCCGACCGGGGCGGCCCGCAATAACGGGCTGCCACCGGTCAAGCCAGGGTTCATATTGGGCATGACGGAGCACCTCGGCCGGTTTGGCGTAGCGCTGATTCCAGATGGCGGTGGCGGGCGACATTTATTCCGCCAGCATTTCAATGAATGCCTTGATGCGCGTGATTTGCTCCTCCGTCGGCGGTTCCTCGGCGTGGACGCTGTGTTCCAAGCCGACAAACGCCACGCCTTTTTTCTTGAAATACTGGCGTTCGAGCCCCTGCACCACGCTGCCGTACGGACAGCCGGTGACAAACGACGAGATGATGCCGCGCGCCTTGGTTTTGTCCACAAGCTCCTCAACCCTCCGGCGGCGCAAGGTGGCGGAGGCGCCGGCGCCTTCGCCGAGCTCCCCTTTGAGTTGGGCGTCGAAAAGATAGTGTGCCACCGCTTCCAGCGGCGGAATGTCTTCGCGGAAATCCGACGTGCTATGGATCACCCAACCCAGCACCACGCCATTGGCTTCCTCAATGACCTTGAGTAACTTTGGCCCGCCTGCCACGCCACCCGCCAGCACCAGCGGGATGAAATAGCGCGTCTCCGGTTCGACGGCCGCGGCCTCAATATCCAACAATATCTGATCCACCACCGCCTCAAATTCCTGCGGCTGGCCAAAGAAATGGTTGGAACCCATCAAGATTTGCGCGGTCGGCGGCGCGTTCAAATAGAACGGCGCCTGCAGCCGCAGATCCAGGATACGCCGCACCTTGTGCATGATGCGGTTCTTGAACTTCAGCTCAGCGGTAAGCCGGGCCTCATCCATGGGTTTGCCGGTGAGCCACAGCGAGACTTTCTGGAGTTCGTTGACGAGAAAGGCCACCAGTTCCGTCCGCCGCTCGCCCACTTTGAAGGCGGTGGCGGCATCAATGCAATGCACGTCATAACCGTCGTGATGGGCGTGATCCAGCACCATACTGATCGGTTCGCAGGTGGAACCGAAATATAAAATGCGTTTGATCGTATTGTCTTTCCGCAGATGCAACCGGCCGATCATCGCCTTGATCATCGAGCAAAATTCCGAGGGAATCTGATGATGATTTTCGGCGACCGCCTCGGCGTGCACACTATCGTGCTTCCACAGTTCTGCGAAGCCGACCGGAATGGTGTCGCAGGCGCGAATCAGGGGCGCCTCCCAGGAATTGCCCCCCCAGATCACCGAGCGGCCTTCGGCCGCCCAGCGCTCAATTTGTTCGAGCGAATAGGCCTTTTGCAGTTCGCCCAACTTTTTCACCGCCTCCGAGTCGGTCCCAGTACGCGGTGCGGATGGGCGACGGCGAGGCGATTTTTCCGGCGCGGACGCGGGGGTGCGGGCGGCGGGTTGTTCAAGCGTTGATAGGTTGCTCATTGGTATTGGGGGAGTTGCGTTTTTCTTTAAGCACTTCGACAAAGGCCTCCAAGCGGGTCTTTAATTGCCCATGATCGCTTTCCGAATAATCGCTGGAGATTTCCAGCACCGGCCGGCCCTGTTTTTGGAATTCGGTGATGAAATCCTTTTTGCTCACGCCATAGCAGGCGCAGAATTTCAGGAAGACGTAAATCACGCCGTCAACCGCGTATTCTTCGGCCAGCTTGCCGGAGAACCCGATGCCATCATCCAGCGGCTTCATGCGGGCGCAGGGCGCCTGATCCAGATACCCGTTGGCTAGCGCCGCATAGGGATCGCCGGTTTCGGTGACGTTGTGGTAAAAGGGACGGACTCCGGCGCAATGGTCTTCGATGACGACCCGGGCTCCGAGTTCGCCTTCGATGATGTCCAGCAGGCGCCGGTCGCCGTCCGCCATGACGCTGCCCGAAATCATGAGGCGCAGCGGCTTGCCCATGCGATTGGGCGCATCCTTGAGATGGCTGTGAACCTGTTCCAGCGACCGGATGAGTTTTTCCACGGGCAGATAATAGTAGCCGCGCACCAGGTCCAAAAACTCCCGGCCAGTGAGCGTCGGGTTAGCCCGCTTGCGGAACTCGGAGATTTGCTTCAGCAAACTGCGCGCCCGGTTGTAGAGCTGGATCTGACGCCGGACCTCCTCGTCCTGAACCGGCTGGCCAGTGAGCTGGCCGAGGTCGTTCTTAAAATTAAGAATCTCCTCGCGAAAGAAATTACGTGCGTCCTGGCTGGACCGCAGCTTCGGCAGATTCAGGAGTTTCGTCGGCACAAATTGCTCGATCACTTCCGAGGCCCGCTTCATCGTCGCGCAGGTGTGGAAGTTATAGACCTTGTCGAAGGACTTGTAAAACGGATCGCCTTCCTGGAAGAAGCCAATGCAGCTCTTGGTGAAATCACAGAATACACTTTGCGTATAGAGCTCGCCGGCGGAAACCGTCTTGGCGCTGCCCGCCTTGATCAGCCGCGAATGCCGCACGCCCGCGGCGCTCAGCAATTCAACCGGCGTGTAATTGCAGATGTAACCCACCTTCTTGACGTCCTTGGCGTCAATCAAGGACTGCTGCTCTTCGTTGATCAAGTCTGCGAACTGCTTCAAGTTGAGTTTCGCCATCTCTTTCTTGGTCTTCGTCACATCATGCGTGGCCGCGTAATGTTTCCACGCATGAATCGCCGCTCCCAGCGCGCCGGCAAAGATCAAGTCCAGCTTCGCGGCGGTGAATTTCGCGCCAATCTGCTCCTCGAGCACCTTCCACATGCCGACGTTGTTCGAAACCCCGCCGGTGAAAACGATGTCCGGCTCAATGCCGATGCGGCCGAGCAGATTATGGACGCGCCGGGCGGTGGAAACGTGGACGCCTGCGGCGATATCCGCACTGATCTGGTCGTTGTTGTCGCGGGCGCCGCGCGCTCGCAGCGAGATGACTTCCGACTCCGCAAACACCGCGCACTGGCTGCTGACCTGCGCCGGATTGTTGGATTTCAAGGCGATGGCGCCGAGTTCCCGCAAATCGAGGCCGAGAATCGAGGCCGCCTTCTCCAAAAACCGGCCCGTCCCTGCCGCGCATTTGTCGTTCATCACAAACTCCACCACCTTGCCCGTGGTGGTGTCCACCTTGATGGCCTTCGAGTCCTGGCCTCCGATGTCAATGATCGTCCGCGCCTTGGGCACGAGCGCATGCGCGCCCATCGCGTGGCAGCTGATTTCGGTGACCACCTGATACGGAATGTCGTCATATTTGAGCGAGATGCGGCCATAACCGGTGCCCACAATAAAACCGATGTCACCGCGCTCGAGCCCGGAGATTTTCAGCAATTGGTTAAGCAGGTCATCGGCGGTCTCCTGCATGTACAGGCCCGTCGGAATGAGCACGGTGACCAGCTCGCCGCCGTTCAGCAGCACGCCTTTGGAGCCCCGCGAACCAATGTCGAGGCCGACCACGGGCACGGTGGTCGTATATTTCCACGGCCCGTCATTAACAATATCTTTTGCTTGGTGTTTCATGGTGTTTCGTTGGTACTTGTTTGGAGAACAAAATGTTCCGCCGGTGGCGGCGGGACGGCGGCGCCGCGCGAGGGCGGCGTCAATCTTCCTTCCTGGATATGCCAGCGGTTGCCCGCCCGTTCGGCCAGTTGCTGATCATGGGTGACCAGCACCAAGGCATAGCCATCGGCGGGCAGTCCCAGCAGAAAATCAGCGACCTGCGCGGCGCGCCGGAGATCGAGATCGTTCGTCGGCTCATCGGCGAGGATGACCGCCGGGCGCAGCAGCAGCGCGCGCGCCAGCGCCACGCGCCGCTTTTGGCCGAGGCTGAGCTGATGCGGCAGAAAATCGGCGCGGGTGCTCAAGCCGAGGCGGTCCAGCAGTTCGCGGGCGGCGGTCCGCTTTTCGCGGGCTTTTCCCGCGAGCAAGGCCGGCAGCAAAACATTGTCTAGCACCGAGAGCGAACCCACCAGTTGCGCGGTTTGAAAAATAAAGCCGTAAAACGTGTTCCGCAGGTGCGAGCGCTCCGCATCGGAAAGCTTCCCGGCATCCCGCCCGGCCACCCGAATCTGGCCGGAACTGGGTTCAAGCAGCAGCGCCAACAGCGCCAGCAAGGTCGTCTTGCCGCTGCCCGACGGACCGACCACGGTGGTCACCTCGCCCGCGCGGATTTGCAGCGAGACGTTGGCAAGAATCGTTTCCGGGCCGTAACTGCGGGAGACGTTCTCCGCTTCCAGCAAGATTTGCGATGGCGTCCTCAATCGATGTCTCCTTGCGCCATGGTCAGCGCGGGTTCCAGTTGGGCCACGCGCAACGCGGGCCCGGCCGCGGAAAGAAAACCGATGAAAGCATAAAGCAACAGGGCCCCCGCCGCGCCCGCCGCCAGCAAGACCCCGCCGGGCGCAACGAACGGAAACGAGTTCTGCGCCGAGAGCCGGGCGAAGGCCAGGCGGTAAAGTCCATAGCCCAGCGGCAAGCCGATTACCGCGCCCGCCAGCGCCAGCACCACGGCTTCACCGACGACGAGCTGCACCATGCGCGGCTTCGTCGCGCCAAGGGCGCGGTAAAGCGCCCATTCGCCTTTGCGATCCCAGGCGACGGAGGAGAAATGCCCGAGCAGGTAAACCACGCCACCGATGGCCGTGAGCGCCCCGGCGGCAGCCAGCACAAAGACAAAGGCGTTCATCAACCGTTTGAGGCGCTGAAATGTGTCCGCGGCGCGGATGACTTTCAGCGGCCCCAAGTCTTCCAGCTTCCGGCCAATCTCCTTGAGCCGGCTCGGGTCATCCACTTCAACAAGCAACGCCGAGATCAACTGGTGCGGATCGCCCGCATCCTGCCAGACCGGCTTGAGCGCATCGGAATTCGCCGCCAGGTCGCGGGCGGAATCGATCGGCATGAGAATCGCATAATCCAGCGCCGTGCCGGTCGGTTCCAGCCGGTAGGCGAGCCGGAAAATGTTACCGAGCAATTCGATCATTGAGCCGGGCCGGTTCATCTCACCCAGCAATTCCGAGCCGACAATCACCTCATCCGGCTCCAGCTTTTCGCGGCCATTGGCCGACATGCCTGCGAGGCGCTGGGTGACTTTGTCCTCGATGCCGATGAGCCGGCTTTCGACGCCTACGGAGCAGCATTCGAGCTTCAGCGACTGGGTGAAAAACTGCGCTTCCACGCGGCGCACTCCGGGAATTTTCCGGGCTTCGTCAGCGTATTTTTTGTCCATGTAAACATTCAACGGCGAACCGGCGAAGAGTGCGCGGTCGGGATCCACCGTCGCGTTGCCAGGTACGACCAACAGATCGGCACCCAGTTTCTGGCGTCCCCGTTCCAGTCCCTGTTCGAAGCCGTGATAAAGCAGGAAGACGGCGAGCAGCAACCCGGCGCCAAGCGCGACCCCCAGCAAGGTGGCGAGCGACTGCCAGCGGCGGCGCAGCAGGCTGTTGGCGATCAACTTTATCATGACTTGGCTCCTTTCGGAATTGCGTCCGATTTCTCCCACGGGTCGGGCGGAACGGTTTTATCAGCGGGAATTCTCGCCTGGATGGCGATGAAGGTTCCGTCCGCAATCAACAGCGCCGACCACAGCCAGAGCCAGTGTGCGGTGTGGTGGCACGGCATTTCCGGATTGCCGCACAGCCCGATGACCCACGGCTGCGGCACGGTGATCGCCAGCAAACCAAACAGCATGAGGACGCTGCCGACCATCCGGCGCGCTTCGGCATGGCGGACGATCCAGAGCCCCCCCGCCACGATCAAGGCCGCCACCCCAAGCAGAAATTCCACTTGAAACGTCCAGTGGCAATGCATCGGCACCGCCGCGCCCACCGTGGTTTCAAGCTGCCGCGTGCAGGGCGGAACGAGGCGCGGCGTCAGCGCCAATGCCAGCGCCAATCCGCCTGCCAGCGCGTTGGCCAGCACGACGGTCAAAGATTGATGTTTCAGCGCAGCCATGGGATTCAGTTGTTTGTGTGTTTTTTGCCTGCGCAGCCGGGCAGGACAATTTCCCGCCCGCCCGCTTCATTTGTGGTACTCGCAACCGGTGCGTTCGTGCCGGACGCGGGCTTGCGCGAAGGTCCTGCGCAGCACGCGGGCAACGCTGTTTCGTCAGATGCGGTCGGAACCGTCGCTGCGGGCTTGCCCTGCGCCGCCAGTGGCGGAAGATTCCAACCCTTGTTCAGCGCAATGGCACCGGCGGCAAAAGTCACACCGGCGAACAAAAAATAAAGCGGCCATTTCATGGTTTGCCTTGGATTGAGCGTCTAAATTTCGAAGCTGAAATACGCCTTGGCTTGCAGGTGGAATTCCTCGAGCAGGTCACGCTTGATGGACACGAAATCCGGGTTGTCGCGGTGACGCGGTCGGGCGAGCGGAACCGGGATGACTTTCTTCACGCGGCCCGGACGGCAGGTCATCAAGACCACCACGTCGCTGAGGTAAAGGGCCTCCTCAACATCGTGCGTGACCATGACCATGGTGATCTTTTCCTCCAGCCAGATTTTTTCCAGCTCGTTCTGCATATACATCCGTGTCATGGCATCCAGTGCGCCCAGCGGTTCATCCAGCAGGAGTATTTTTGGTTTGTTGACGAGCGCCCGGGCGATGGCGGCGCGCTGGGCCATGCCGCCGGAAAGCTGGCCGGGATAGGCTTTGGCAAATTTGACCAGGCCAACCAATTTCAGGTAACGGTCAATCAGTTCGCGGCGCTCGCCAGCGGGACGGTTGACGAGGCCGAAGCCGACGTTGTCCTCGATGGTCAGCCAGGGCAGCAACCGGTGTTCTTGAAACACCACGCCCTTGTCCACTCCGGGTCCGTGAATGGGACTGCCTTCCAATTCGATGCCGCCGTCGAAGTCGCCCTCTAATCCGGCCATGATGCGCAACAGCGTGGTCTTGCCGCAGCCGCTGGTGCCGACAATGGAGACGAACTGGCCTTTGCGGATGTTGAGCTCCACGTTTTCCAGCGCGGTGACCGCCAGCCGGTCGGTGTTGAAAATTTTGGTCAGCCGGTTGATTTCGAGGCCGACAGTTGTTTGATTACTCATGATAAACCTCCAGTGAACTTGCATTGACGCACAGCCATATGGCGCACAGGACGAACAAGGGAATGAACAAGACAAACACTGCCTGCGGGCCAAAAATTTTCCCAATCAAGCCGCCGGCCATCGGGCCAACGGTATTGCCGAGTGAAGTGGAGACATTGTAGAATCCGGCCACCTGGCCGGTGCGGCCCCGGACATTGCTGACGCGCATGATCGTCAGCACATTGGTGATGCCCATCGCCAGTCCCAGCACCACGGCACCGGCCCACAGAAAAGCGCCGTGCTGCGCCATCGCCAGCAGGAGCAAGCCCAGGATCGTGGCCGCAAAACTGCCCAGCAGCGCCTTGTGGAATCGGATGTTCTCCACGACGAATCCACCGCAGAACACGGCGAGCACAAATGCGCCGCCCCCAAATGAAATCAACCGTCCCGCCGCCTGCGGCGTGAAGAAAAAGACCTTCAGCGCCACGGCGAGCACAAACACGGAAAAGACCGAGAAGCATGCGCTGTTCAAGCCCTCCGAAATCGTGGCGCCAACCAACTGCCGGTTTTGGGCCATCAATTTCACCTGCGACACCACATGTTGCACAAAGGAAAACTGGAAACGCAGTTTCGGCAGCTCCGCATGTCGTGGATCTCGTTTCAGCGTCAGCCACGCCAGCACAATGACCGCCACCATGGCGACGGTGGTGATGATGAAAATGTGGTTGTAACTGAATTCTTTCAGCAGCAGCGCGCCGATGAGCGGGCCAAGAAACAACATGCCGATGAAGTTGGAGCCACGCAGCCAGCCGGCCTTGTTTTTGCCGATGACCTGGAGTTGTTCGAGCAGCGTGGACTGCATCGCCGCGATCCGGAACGACATCGTCAGTCCGATCAGTCCGCTGCGAACGATCAGCTCCGACGGCGACGACACCACCAGCAAAGACAGGTTCAAAATCGCGCCGCTGATTTCACCAAACAGATAGAGCCGCCGTCCGCCAAAGTGATCCGCCAGAAAACCCAGCGGCAGCGCGGCGATGAGAATGCTGAAGCCGGTGATGCCCCGCAGCAAACCCAACTCCAGCATGTTCGCGCCAAGGTGAATGGCATAAAGGTTCACGACAAACATCGTCGTACCGCGCACAATGCCGCTCAACATGTTGACGAACAGGAAGCTGAAAAACAGCTTCCTGCCCGCCACGATCTGTTGGTCGGCTTCGCTCACGGATGGTCCAAGCCTTTCAGTGCTTCTTGGAGATAGCTCGCGTCGGCCCACGCCCTCACGTCGAAGTCCCGCTTCAGATAACCGTGATCGCGCAAGAAGTCCTTCTCGATCTCGACTCCCGCCAGATTCTTCGGCGACAGGTTGGGGACGAAATCCAATTTCGCGATGGCCTTGGCCGTGGCGGCCACCGTGGGATGGAACGTGACCCGGTGAAGAATTGTCGCCGCCGCCTCCCGGTTGGCGTTGATCCAGCGGCCCGCGCGGATGGCCGCGCGTAAATAGGCGATCACCACTTCGGGATGTTGCTCCGAAAACTCCGTGTTCACGGCTGCGGTGATCGGTCCGTTGGCGACTTGCAACGTCCAGTCCGGGTGCTGGCTCAAATCCTCAATGACTTTGAACTCACCGGTCTCCACCAGGGCCTGCGACCGTCCGGCATGGCTGTAAATGGCATCAATGCGCCCCTCCTTCAGCGCCTGTGCTTCCGCGCCCCCCGTCGCCAGCCGGCGGCCGGAATTTTGCGACCACAGCTCGGACGGACGGGCCGCCGGCTCGAAACGATGATCATCCGCATCGTCCAGATCCACGATCTGAACATCGCTGCGTTTAAGCCCCGCCAGCGCCAGTGCCACCAGGATGCCGCGCTCCGCTGTGCCCCGCAAAAAGTCAATCTTGGCCTTGTTCAAACTCCGGTTCAGGCCGATCTTCCGTCCTTTCAAATCCGCCACCCGCCAGATATCCGCGTGGGCACGCACCAAAATCTGCCCGCCGGTTTGGGTGCCGGTCAGCCCGATCAGTTTGGTGTCCGCCAGATCGGCTTTCGCTTGGATGGTCGGAATCGCCCCGCCGTCCCGGAACAGGTTCGGCAGCGAATGCGTGTAGTGGGGAATCCAGCCTTGGTTGTCCGGCAGGGAGCGCAGGTAAATGCCCCGCGCGTGAACCCTCTTGAATTCCTCATGCAGCCACCCCAGTTCCACCGCCACATTGGCGGCGTTGAACACCGGGCAGATGGTGTAATAGACTTCGGTCACGCCCTTGGTTTTGGGGGCGGACTCACGAACCGGGGCAGCTTGCAAAGTGGCACTCATAAGATTGATATTGAATTGGTGGTTGGTGGTGAACGGTTTCGAAATTATTTCAACGCCTGTTCGAGGAAACTCGCGTCGGCCCATTGCGCAACGTCGAAGTCCTTGCGGATATAACCCTGATCCAGCAGGAATTGTTTTTCGACCTCCACTCCCGCCAGGTTCTTCGGCGAAAGGTTCGGCACGAAATGGTACTTTGCCACTTCCCCGCGCAGGATGCATTTGCCCGCCCAGTGCGAAATGATGTCGGCAAAAATGTCCGCCGCCTCGTCGCGGTTAGCCTCTATCCAGCGGCCGGCCTTGATCGCCGCGCGCAGATACGCCACGACAATCTCCGGATGTTCCGACGCCAGCTCTTCGCTGACCGTGATGGTGAAAGGCGAGTTGGCCACTTGCAGCGTCCAGTCGGGATGCTGGCCGAGATCCTCAATCACTTTGACCTTGCCGTGGCGCTGGAACTGATGCGCGCGACCGCGATTGGCATAGATCGCATCCACCTGGCCGGATAGCAGCGCATCAATTTCAACTCCGTAATGGGTGTTGGCCCCGGTGCTGGTGCTGGAAAAGCGCTCCGCCGGATTTTTGGTCGGTTGCGCGGAAGGGTAGTCCGGTCCGCCCACCGTCAAATCCACAATCTGGACCTCCCTGCGTTGCAGGCCGGCCAAATCCAGCGCCGCAAGAATTCCGCGTTCCGCCGTCGCCCGCCAGAAATCAACGCGGTCGGTTTTCTCCCGTTTATACAAACCAATCTTCCGGCCTTTCAAATCGGCCACTTTGTTGATGCCGGAACCCACCCGCGTGAGAATCTGGCCGCCGTCATTGGAAAACGTCAGCCCAATCAGCCGCGTGCGCTGGCCTTCCGACCGGGCATGAATGGCGGGAATATTGCCGCCGTCGCGGAACTGGTTCGGCAGGGTGTGGTTGAAATGGGAAAGCCAGTTCTCCTGCGGCAGCGACCACAGATATTTCAAGGATCCCTTTACTTTCTTCAGTTCCGCCTCCAGCCAGCCTTTGTGGACGGCGATGTGCGAAGCCACCAATACCGGGCAAATGGTGTAAATGGTCTCGGTGACAGCGGGTTTGCGGCTGGTTTTCGGTTTACGTTCCAAAGTTGCAGTGCTCATGCGTTTTCCTTTATGGGTTATGATTTGAGGTTAAAAAATGAGTTCCTGAACGGCGGCGGGGCCGACCCCATTGCTGTAGTCCAGATATTTGATTTCCGTGGTGTGAATAAAATACAGCGCCGTGTCCGAGAGTTCGCCCCGTTCCGCTCGCGCCTTGAAACGGAGATTGCGCGCGCTCAGTAGTTGGACGGCCCGGTGATAATCAACGCCGGTCACTTCCTCGGCGCGGCCGATCACGGCCACGTTCTTGAAGGTCGCCGCCTCCTGGTTCTCATGCTGGAAATAGAAATTGACCAGCGGGTTCTTCGCAATGTGCCGCACCTTGGCCGCAACTTTGCGCGTGGAAAAAAACAGGTTCACGCCATCGGCCGCAAAGCTCCCCATCACCCGCGACACCGGCGCGCCATCCTCACGCACCGTCGTCAGCGTGGCCCAGCGCGTTTGGCTGATGTATTCGTGAACGACATGTTGCAGTTCCACCGAAGTTAACGTGGTCGGTTTGTTGGTTCCTAAAACGGTTGCACTCATATTTATTCCAGTTTGTGTTTTCCAGTTATATAAAGTTGATCAGCCTTCAAATCCCTTTTTCCAGCGGAGCAGATGCTTTTCCACCCGGCGTAGTCCGATGTCCACGACAAAGCCCACCGTGCCGATGACGAAGATCACGACGAAGAGCTGGCCCGTCAGCAGCAGTTCCTGCGAGCGCATCAGCAAATAGCCCAGCCCATAGCGGCCACCGAGCATTTCCGCGGCGATGACAAACGCCCACGCCAGTCCCGCGCCGTAGCGCAGACCAACAAAGATGGAAGGCGACGCCGCTGGCAGAATGACTTTGCGCAGGAGCAGTGCCCGGTTGTATTCAAAGATTTTGGCAACCTCGATGTGTTCCTTGGAAACGCCCCGGATACCCTGAAGCGTGTTGAGGAAAACCGGGAAGAACACGGCCTTGCCAATCATGATGCTCTTGGCCCACGTGCCCACCCCGATCCACAGGACGATCAACGGCAGCCAGGCGAGCGTCGGCACCTGGCGAATGGTGTTGAGGGTCGGACCCAAAAACCGCTCCACCGTCTTGGACAAGCCGGCAAAGATGCCGGTCAACACACCCAAAACACTGCCAATGATAAATCCCTGGATCACGACCGTGGCGCTGACGCGGAAATCAGTCAGCAAGCTTTGGTTCACAAACATGTCGTAAAAGGAAGCAACGACATTCCAAGGCGAGGGCAGGAAGACGGGTTTCACAAAATGAAATCTCGTTACGAGATCCCAACCCAACAAGATGCCAGTGGGCAGAATCAGGCCGATGCTTTTGTCCCACCAATGGGCAATGAATGGGAACCAGGCTTTCGTCGCCACCCGCTGGTAGCCGACGGAGAGTTTCCGGTCCATTCGTTCCGCCGAGACCGCCAGACTGCTTTCGGCGGTCACCGCCAGACTACTTTGCAGCAGCTTTATATTTTCAGAGCTCATAATAATTTGTTTGCGATTACAGTTTGGGAAACCGGGAAGAGCCAGCCAGCCCTGGTTACCTCAAAACCGGGAGCAACCGGCTCTTCCATCGATCACCCACACACCAGACTAAATGCTTGGCAGGAGTGATCCAGTCGCCGGTCGTTCATTTCAGACTGCTGGCCTGCGCCACTTGAATCCCGGGTTTGGCATCCGCCGGGAGTTCCACCTTGGCTTGCGCCGGAAATTTTTCCGGATGCTCACTGGTATCCACAAAATACTCGCCACCAGCAAAGAACCGTTTGTCCACGAAGGCTTCGATCTCCTTCTCACTCAAGTGATGCTTGGTGTAGAAGGGATCTTTGTTGGCAATATTCCAACTCTGGAACAGCTTGATGGAATTCACGGCATCCTGATAATCCCGCACCCCCCAACTCCATTGAATGGTGGATTCGTCAAACAAATCCCACCTCGCCACCGCCTCCGGCTCGCGCAGGGCGCGGGCCGTGATTTTTGCCGCCTCCTCTCGGTGCGCGCCGTTGTCCGAATTGATGTAGCGAACCGTGCGGTCCCAGCCTGCCAAAAATGCCTTGACCAGGTCGGGATTTTTGTTCACCCACTCCCGCATGGCGAAATACATCTGCCGCCCGCCTCCGGAGACATAGACCCCATTTGGCACCGCCGTGGTGATCTCGCGAACCTCGTTCTGGATATACAGCGAAGCGACCGATGCGGTGGCCGGATGCGCGCCGTAGATGTCAAACTTTCCACCCAAGAACGCCGAAATCGCCGCCACCCCGCTGATGTTCACGTACCGGATGTCGCCCTTCTGCAGGTCCGTATCCACCGTCAATCCCTGCGCCTTGAAGGCTTCAACCCCTGCATAATAGGGGCAGCCAATCAGCGAAGAGCCATATTTCTTGCCCCTGGCATCCGCGACAGTTTTGATCGGCGATTCGTCGAGCACAAAGGTCACGGCCCGGCGCGGATGAGGATTGCCCCCCTCCCAAATGACCACCGCGTCCAGTCCGTTGGCCCGGTGCTGGAGTCCGGGATAAGCCATGCGGACAGTGATGTCCAAATCGCCCCGATCCAACAGCGAGGCTTCTGCTCCAGAGACACCACTGATCTGGCTGATGTTGACGAATTCCGGCGTGGCATTGTATTTGGCGTATTCTTCTTGGAAGAATCCTTTGTCCGCGCCGATGGCCGTCACTTCCGTCAGGCCAATTTTGGCGATGCGCGCCTTGCTGGGCACTTTGGGGGCCACCGCAGTGGATTTAACGACCTCTTGATCGGTATCCGCGCCAAACGTGGCGGCCGGAGCTGTGAGCAGCACCGCCAGCAGGGCGATGCGGCCATATTGATAACTGGCAGTTTTCATTTTCTTGACTCCTTTGTTTGATATTTATACTGGTTTGTTGCGTGGTTAAGTCCGCTGCCGTATTCAGCTCGCGGAGTAAATTATTGGTTGGTTAAAAGCTCAAGGTCAGCACGGCGTCAATCTGGCTTTTCGCCAGGATGGAGGAGGCACCCGGGGCTTGCAGATCGGTGTAGGTGTAATCCACCTGCAATTTCAACACCCGCTCCGTCTGCATGGATGAGTAATTCAGCCTGGTAATAGGGTTTTTCTGCCAGATGAACCAATTGAAGCCGATGGAATAGGCGACTTCGGCGTTATTCCCGTAGCCGCTTTCGTTCGCGGTGTACAGAGGTTGTCCTGGCAAAACCCCTTTAACATTGTTAAATGCTTCGGGCTTGAAATAGTCAACCCGGACCCAAGGTTGATAATCCGGCAGGGTGGGTGGAGTCCAGAACAAAGTCCCGACATAGCTGTCACTGCTGGCAAATTTTGCCAGCGCGCTGGGATACGCGCCTCCCAAGGGGCTCACACTGCTGCCATTATAACCGTCATCACTATGCACATATTCCAGTGTCAGCAAGAATGGCTTTCGCAACCATTGAATGTCGCCACCATAACGTAGTTTCTTTGGCAGTTCGTCATTAGCCGGGCCAAGGTTTCCTTCCAATATATTGCCGGCAAACTGAAGGTTGCGGAAATTCTGGGCGTATTGGTAAAAGGGACTGTAGGTTAAACGGGCCAACGCATCCACCCCGTTGTTGATGGCCCAGGTGTTCGCCCCGTTCGCTCCGGCGCCGTTGAATATGCCAAACGTATAACCAATCAGCGGGATCGTGGACGCCGAGGGATCGTTGCGATTATCAATCCCACCCACGGCTTCAAACCCGATATCCCGGCCAAATCCCAATGCCGAAACATAATGCGCCTGATTGACAGTCGGACGGTTGTTCTCCGTCGATACGTTATCCACACCATACGGCGTCAAAAACTGCCCCAATTGAAACGACAACGTCCAAAGCGGTTCCAATTCCAGCTTCGTGGTTTTTACATCGTAGGCGATCCAGACATCGGAAGCATTTAGGTAACTGCCATTAGCGGTGCCGAGACCAGCCGCGGTGAGGTTGGCTGCCGACAAGCTGTTGTTGGCCGAGGCGCTGTATCTATTCGGCGTCGCTAGCACGCCGACGTTGAAGCGGACATCGCCTTCCGTACCCGGATCCTGGCGCGCATAACCGCTCAAAGCCAGACTGATGCTGGATAGCTTGAAGGATTCCTGCGTGCTGGAGGCATTCGCTGAGCCAGGCGGATTATTGTTGGGTCCCAGCAATGCGGTATAGCCGATCTGAGCGGAGCCGCTGAGATTGACCAGATGCAAATAACCAGCGCCGCCGCCAATGCCGCCCACTTGATAGGCGTTCAATGAAGAAGTGCTGCCAATGCTTCGCAAAATATTTTCATCCTCAATGTCCCGTACCGACTCCAAATCGTTCGCCGAGGCCGCTTGATCCACTTTTTGCGAGACGACCTTGAGCGTGGCGGTATTGGTGGCGGTGCTCCCTTTGAGCTCCTTCACCTCCTCGCGCAACTCCCGGATTTCATTCCGCAAACTTTGAATTTCAGCCGGCGAAAGCGTCGCCGCCGCATTATTGCTATCGCTCTCCGCAGCCGAACTGACACTGCTCAACCCGGGCAGGCACAGCGCGCCCGCGCTCAACAACGCCAAAGACAAAAAGGAGAACTTCCGGCCGGGCCTGCGGTCAGGCGAAAAGCTGCGGAGCGGGCGCAGCCCACCCAAATACAAGGGGAACTTGAGCGTGAGAGTTGTTTTGGCCGACAATGCGCCAGCGGATGACGAAACAGGTTCCATGATATGATACTCTTTCGTTTTTTCATGCAACCTCCAGCGGACTGGTTAGCAGCGACTACCAAGGTTTTGGTTTGTTAAATGGGTAAAACCTCCAGTAGTCTGGTGGGAGTTCGAGAACTCCAGTAGTCCGGTCATTCTGACGGCTTGGTTTTTATGTTTTCTTTATAAAGACGACCACAGCGGTCACTATTTGATTAAAGACTACTCCCAATCCAAAACCGTGCTAATCATTTATTGTTTTTTATCAACTTTTTTTTGTTCTAACATTGACAGGATTATCGCGGGCATGAAATTCATGAAACACTCTGTAAACATTGAATGCTCCAGGGTTTAAGTCACCTTTGCCAGGCTCGAATCGGACCAAATAAATGTAACAACAACTGATTTTATTGGCAGAAATAAACGCAGCCTCCATGGTTCTGCAATTGCAAAAGACGATCCACACTATCGCTATTAGAGCACTATTTTAACCTGGCCTTCGAAGTTGCCCGGGCAGCACACGCGCCCCAAGAGCGCACGAAACAAGCTCGAGTGATTTTCAGAGGTCCGCGCGCAAAGTGGCCGCAAGCGCAGTGCATCCAGGCACACCCGAAGGCAGGTGGGTTCCGCAACCTCGGAGTTCGGGGTTAATGCCCGCGAATACTAGGACGCGTTTTCAGAATGGGTGGAACGGGCGACCCGCCCGTCCCGGTTGGCGACCCGCCAACCAGAATGGCCAGGCGCTCCGTGTTTCGCAAACGCGCAGTTGCTGGGAAAACGCGACTCTCCGTTCCGTCCGGCGAGTCGCCAGACGGCACAGGCCGGTGGCCTGTGCCCCAAACCCATTTTGAATACACGCCATCGCCAGTCCACGCAGCAAACTGATCCACTCTTGGTGTCCCGGAGGGACGAAAGGGAGGCAATGAAATCGAAAAGACCTGCCGCGAAGCAATCATGGCGCGGCACTCCGAGCGCTCCGCGCCTGCAACCAGAATACGCCCATTGTCCCCAGCGTCGTCTTCCAACCGTTGTCCACAAATCAACCGCCCATGTTCATCAAATCGACCAATCGAAATCATTCTTCTTTTTGGCCAGCTTGTCGCGGATCACCAGTTGTTTCTCCTCATAAACCACCAGGGAATTGGACCCCACGCTTTGAATCAGAAACACATTGCCGCCAATGGTTGAATTCGCGCCAATCACCGTCTCGCCGCCGAGAATGGTCGAGTTGGGATAAATCGTGACGTTATCCTCCACGTCCGGATGCCGTTTGCCGCCTTTGACAATCTGGCCGGCTTCGTCTTTGACAAAGCTGCGCGCCCCCAGCGTCACGCCGTGATAGAGCTTCACATGATTGCCGATGTCGCAGGTTTCGCCAATCACCACGCCCGTGCCATGGTCAATGAAGAAATGTGTGCCGATGCTCGCTCCCGGATGGATGTCAATGCCCGTGCGGCTGTGCGCCCACTCGGTCATCATGCGCGGCACCACCGGCGCCCCGTAAAGATACAGGCGGTGCGCCAGCCTTTGAATGGCGATTGCTTCGATGAACGGATAGGACAGGATGATTTCCTCCCGGTGCAGCGTGGCGGGATCCCCCGCGAACGCGGCCTCGATGTCCGTGCGCAGCAGGTCGCGCACCTCGGGCAGCGCTTTGCAAAATTTGCGGATGACGGGCGGCGTGCGTCCGGTGGGCTTGTGCGGGTTGCCAATGCGCACGCTCTTGCGCACCTGGTCCGTCAGCCGCGTGATCACGCTGGCCAGCCGTGACGCGGTTAATTCATCCAGCGAACCATCATGCACCGCGTCACGATCATGAAAGCCCGGAAACAAAATTTGCAACAAGTCCTCGCAAATCTGGCCCACCGCGCCTTTCGACGGCATGTTGTGCGCGGCGCGGTTATTCAAACCGCCCGCCGCTTGGTAGGAGTGCAACAGTTCCGGCACCAATTTCTCCACCAGTTCCCCCATCCACACCGCGTCGCGTCGCGCCTCACGTTGGGAAACCGGGCCGGTTTGGTCGGTTGCGATCAATGAATCGGACATAATTTTAAAACATCAACTCCGCTTTAGCGACCGCAAGGCCAGCACCAGCGCGTCCACTTCCTCGCGCGTGTTGTAAAATGCGAGCGACGGGCGGACGCTGCTTTCCAGGCCAAAGTGCCGGATCGCCGGCAGCGCGCAATGATGGCCGGCGCGGACGGCGATGCCATGCTTGTCCAGATGCCGCGCCACGCGGTCATTCGGCACCCCGGGAATCACGAAGGCCAGCACACTTGCCTTCGCCGCCGCCGTGCCAATGGGCCGCAGACCGGGAATCGTCCCTAGCGCCTGCGTGGCATATTCCAGCAATCCATGTTCGTAGGCGGCAATCCCCGGCAGGCCCACCTTGAAAAGATAATCAATCGCCGCCCCCAGCCCCACCACGCCCGCAATGTCCGGCGTGCCCGCCTCGAATTTCTCCGGCGCGTGCTGGTAAATCGTTTTCTCAAAACGCACGTCCTTGATCATATGGCCTCCGCCCTGCCACGGGGGCATGGCTTCCAGCAACGGCCATTTGCCATAGAGCGCGCCAATGCCGGTCGGCGCAAAAACCTTGTGCCCCGAGAACACATAAAAATCCGCGTCGAGCGCGCTGACGTTGACCGGCAGGTGGGGCGTGGATTGCGCTCCATCCACCAGCACCGGCACCCCGTGGGCATGCGCCAGGGCAATGATTTGCTCAATCGGATTGATGGTACCCAGTGAGTTGGAAACATGCGCCACGGAGACAAACTTGGTTTTCGCGCCCAGCAATTTTACAAATTCCTCCAGGATCAACTCCCCCCGGTCATTGATGGGAATCACGCGCAGGGTGGCGCCCACCTGTTCGGCCAGCAACTGCCACGGCACGATGTTGGCATGGTGTTCCAGTTCGGTGACGATGATTTCATCGCCCGCGCCAATGTTTTTCCGGCCATGGCTTTGCGCCACCAGGTTGATCGCCTCCGTGGAGCCCCGGACAAAAACAATCTCTTTCGCCTCCGCCGCGCCCAGAAACTTGCGGACCTTCTCGCGGCCGGCTTCAAACAATGCCGTCGAACGCGAGGCCAGCGCGTGCGCCGCCCGGTGGATGTTGGAATTGTCCCGCCCGTAAAATTGCGCGGTCGCGTCCAGCACCGCCTGCGGCTTGTGCGTCGTGGCGGCGTTGTCGAGCCAGATGAGCGGTTTGCCGTTGACCAACTGATGCAGCGCGGGAAAATCGCGGCGCACCCCTTCCAGGTCGAATTGGGGGGCCGGCACGGCGGTTTTCGGATACGACTGGCAGGCCAGCGGCGATTTGCCGGAAACATCGCTGCTCCGCAAAAAATAATATTCCGGCGTGCCCAGGGATTCCGCCCCGGAGAAACCCGGCGACGGATTTCCGTTCGCCGTTTTCGGTTTTGCCTTCTGGCTGTTCAATAAATAATCCCCGTCACAGCGCGGTTCCCCATACGCGTAAGCGTCACCCGAATCCGGCGCATGCGCGCCGGTCGGCGTCTTGGTCGGCTCCACCGCCGGCCCGGGTAATTTGGGTGCCGCTGGTTGCGCGCTCGGATGCACCGGCGGCAAGCCGGAACTGGTGTCCGCGAGAGACAGGTCCGGCAATTTGCCTGCGCCCGGAACCTCCGGCGGCACGGACGGCGCTTCGGCTGGCCCTGTCCTCCGGCTCAAACCTGAAAATGCCTCCGCCACGAGCCTGGCCACCAAGTCGTTGTGCGCCGCTTCGCCCGCTGCCGGTTCCGCCACCGTCGGCTCACTATTTGGTGCCGTAGTCATAGTAATTGTTCACCACGACATTGTCCAAACGGCCAATGGCATCCGTGGTCAGCACACTCGCGGAGAAATAGCGCGTGACCAGATGCGACGCGATGGAATTCTCGTTCGTGCCCATGTAACGCACCGACAAGCCCGGCTCCACTTCCCCGGTCACGCCGGTTTTCTGCAAGCCCACGACCCCCTGCTCCGCTTCGCCAACGCGCAGCAGCAGAATGGTCGTGGCGTGGTCTTTGACTTCCAGCTTGTTGCTGGGAATCAGCGGCACGCCCCGCCAAGTGGTGAAGGGGGTGCCAAAGAGATGCACGGTCGGCGGCGGCACCCCCCGGCGCGTGGCTTCACGACCGAAGGCGACAATGGCCTTGGGATGCGCGAGAAAAAACGCAGGCTTTTTCCACACCAAACCGAGCAATTCATCCAAATCATCCGGTGTCGGAGAGCCCTTCCGCGTCTGAATAGTCTGTGCCGCAGCCACTTCTCGGAGCAGTCCGAAATCCGGATTATTGATGATCTCCCATTCCTCCTTTTCCTTCACGGCCTCGACCGTCAGGCGGATTTGCTCGCGCAGTTGGTCGATTTTATTGCTGTAAAGATCCGTGACGCGCGTGTGCGTGCGGAGCACGGTCTGGATGGTGCTCAGATGATATTCGCGCGGGTCCTGGTCGTAATCCACAAAAGTGGTGGGCAGCTTGGGTTCGCCGCTTTCCACCGTGAGCAGATCCACTTTGACTTCGCCAAATTCGTTGGCCGGCTCGCCCTTGGCGGCCTTGGCCACCCGGTTGACGCGATAGACGCCGCCATCCACGGCAGCAGTTTGTGCAGCCAGCGGGGAGTGATTTCCGTGTATTGCGGAACGGTGACGGTGGCGGTGGCGAGATTGCGTGCCGCGGGGGCGCTCAAGCTCAGGTGAATCTCGTTTGCTTTGCTCATATCTATTTTGGTTGGAGTTAAAAATTAATGATTCTCATGCCCGGCAATATAGAATGAAACCCCTTTCGACCATCGAAGAGTAAAAAGTCGAACGGACAAAATTGCCTTCCACATATTTAGGACGCTTGAACATGATTCAGCCCGAATTCACTGCCGTTTTCAAGGTGCCTCCAGTGGACTGGGCGGCCCAATAAATCTTCACTTCCGCAGGCGATCCCTGGTCGCCCAGTTTTTTCAAATCCTAGGTTCAATGACAATTTTGTCAATTCTAATTTCAGGCCGCCGAGCCGGCCGGGACGGCCGGCGCAGGACAAAATTCTTCTGGACTGTGCCAAGCTTGAATCAGCCCCTAACGGCCGGACACATCCAATCTGACGGAGCGCGACTGTGTCGGAGACCAGTCGCAGCAAGGTGGCCAGCCAGAAGCCCTGCCGGGTGCTTGAGCCCATTGAATTGCCACGTGGAGGGCGAAAGAAAATAGTTCGGCGATTTATCGCTGGGACCGCGCCCAAATCGACATCAAGTCCCGCAGGGACGAAAGAAATCATTTTGTCCCGGAGGCTTGTTTTTTCAGCCCGCCTGTCCAGCGCAATTCGGGCTCAGCAGGCTTACCGCAGTATCGGCGCGTAAATTGGGCAGGCGGCGGAGGCGGCGATGGCCACTGAAAAATTCATGCCGGATTTCACGGATACCAGTGGCGCGACAGAAATCCCCGAAATCCGCCACCGAGAGAAAGTGTAAATTGCGGGTGCGGTACCAGGGAGCCGGCAGCGCCGGAGTCATCGGCGTGCGCCCGTGCCACAGCACTTGCAGGCGAACGTGGTAATGCCCGAAGTTCTGGTACGAAACAATCACCTGCCGTCCCACCCGGAAGGCTTCCCGGAGGATTTCCCCCGGTTGCACAAGCTCCTGAAACGTGCCCAGCAGCAGCACATAATCGAACGCCTCATCCGCATACTGGTCCAGTCCTTCCGCCATGTCCCCCTGATGCACCACGAGGCCGCGTTCCACGCAACGCGCGGCGAGGGCGGCATCCTTTTCCACCCCTTCTCCAACGACCCGGCGGTTTTGGATCAACTGCTCCAGAAACGCCCCATCGCCCGTGCCCAAGTCCAGCACGCGCGATTTTTCCGGAATCCACCGCTCCACGGTCTGATAAATGGCGGGATTCATGGCCAGTTTCCCCGGCGCTCCCCGGGTTGGCTCCCGGTCAAGGCGTTGCAAACCCATGTAGCGCAGGCTTCCAAGCCTGCTATACAGGTTTCCAAACTTGCGTGCCGTGGCCTTTCAAAAGCGCATTCGAACGTGTTTACCCTCATCTTTGCAAGGGGTTATCCGTGTCTCATGCCAAAATACCATGAAATATCCGGGCTAAAGGTGGCGGCCAGCGCATCCCGCCAGCCGCCACCAAAAGGGACTCAGTAATCACCTCAAGTCGTCGTGGCTTGCAGCGCCTGTTCCAAGTCGGCCTTGATGTCCGCCACGTCTTCCAAGCCGATGGAGAGCCGCACGTAATCCGCCGTCACCCCGGTTTCGGCCTGTTCCAGCGGCGTCAACTGCTGGTGCGTCGTCGAGGCCGGATGAATCACCAGCGACTTCGCGTCGCCGATGTTCGCCAGATGGGAGAATAACTTCACCGAGTTGATGAATTTCTTCCCCGCCTCCAGCCCGCCCTTGATGCCAAACCCGACGAGCCCGCCGAATCCGCGCTGGAGATACTTCGCCGCCACCGCGTGATTCGCGTCCTCCGGCAAGCCCGGATACGTCACCCAGCTCACCAGCGGATGGCCCTGCAAAAACCGGGCCACTTCCAGCGCGTTCGCCGAATGCTGCTGCTGCCGCAGCGGCAGCGTCTCCAGCCCCAGTAAAAACTGGTGCGCATTGAAAGGGCTCAAGGCCGCGCCGATGTCCCGCAGCAAAGTCACGCGGACCTTGAGGATGAACGCCACGTTGCCCAGCCCGGGCACATTGCTCAGCGCATCCCAGTATTTCAACCCGTGATAACTCGGATCCGGTTCAGTGAACTCTGGAAACTTCCCGTTGTTCCATTGGAAGTTGCCGGCATCCACGATCACCCCGCCGATGCTCGTGCCATGGCCGCCGATGTATTTCGTGGCCGAGGTGGCCAGGATGTCCGCGCCGTAATCAATCGGCCGCACCAAACCCACGCCCACCGTGTTGTCCACCACCAGCGGAATGCCGTTGTCGTGTGCGATTTTCGCGAGCGCTTCAAAGTCCGGCACGTCCAGCTTCGGGTTGCCGACGGTTTCCACATAGATCGCGCGGGTCTTGGGCGTGATGGCCCGGCGGAAGGCTTCCAAGTCGCGCGAATTGACGAACTTAACCGTGCGGCCCAGCTTCGGCAGCGTGTGATGAAACAACTGGTACGTCCCGCCATACAGATTGTTGCCCGCCACGATTTCATCGCCGAGCCGGGTGATGGCCAGCAGGGAATACGTGATGGCCGACTGGCCCGAGGCCACCCCGAGCGCCCCCGTGCCGCCTTCGATGGCGGCGACGCGCTGCTCGAACACGTCGGTCGTGGGGTTCATCAGCCGGGTGTAAATGTTGCCGAATTCCTTCAGCGCAAACAAATTCGCCGCGTGTTCGGTGCTCTTGAAGACATAGGACGACGTCTGATAAATCGGCACCGCGCGGGACAGGGTGGTGGCATCGGGTGTCTGGCCGGCGTGCAACGCCAGCGTGGCCAGACCTTTGGATTGAATGCTCATATATATTATGTTAGTGACAATGTGATCAAGCCTGGAACCAGTGCGCCAGATCGGCGGTCAACGTGGAGGAAACGCTGTCCGCAACTCCGCGCGCACCAGTCCCGACTTGAAGGGTTGGCATGAGTAAAATGTGACGGACGTTTAAAATTCCCATTTCGTAGTGAGGCCCCAAACGCCGTCCGCCTCGTGGTTCAGCACATTGCCGAAATGGCCGTACCCCACCGCCAGCGTCAAATGTTTGTTCACCACGTACGCCGCGTCCAGCGTCCACCAGTCATCCTCCAACCGCACCAGGTTCCCGATCGCCCGGTAGTCGGTGGGCTGTTCCTTGTATTCCGCCGCCAGGGCGAAATTGCCGGTGACAAACACCACCACATTGGCCTCGGCGACAAAATTGTAGCCACTGGTGAATCCACCCAAGCCATCCCACACCGCGCGCGTGGCGCGCCCACCCACCTCAAACAACACCGGCAGGGGCAAATCTGTGACCAGTTTGGAGGCGTATAGCGTGAAATCCGTGCCATTGTCGCCGGAGATGCCATGCGCGGTCAACTGGCCGCCCACGGCATGGTCAATTTCGTGAATGCTGTCGTTGTATTTGTAATGCGCGCCCGCCGTCACCGCCGGCAGCCATTTCTGGTCGAATTCGCCTTCCTTGATCAGTTGAAACCGCGCGTTGAAATTGTGCAACTGCACGTCATCCGGCCCATGATAGCTGCCCAGGGCGGCCGTCAGGGCCGACGGCAAATCGCCCAGCCCGAGGTGGTTCCATCCGTAACCCAGCTCCAGGCGTGGCAGCGGCGATTCCGTGATCGTGAACGATTCCAGGTTCACTTCGTGCCCCAGATTTACATACGCAAAGCCCACGCTGGGCCGTCCCACCCATTCTCCGTTCCGGGGTGGGTTGACGATGTAAGCCGACAGCGTGGAAAAGATGCCGCCGCTGCCTTCGATTTGGTGCAAAGGCAGGGGATTGCCCTTCTCCGCCGGTTGCGCGGCGGCCGGGGCATTGGTGGTGACCGCGCTGTCTTCCGCCTGGGCGGTGAGGCTGGTGGCCAGCATCAACGCACTCAGATAAATGGCGGAGCGATATTGCCGCTGATGGTGTTTTGAATCTTGGTCGTGACCGGTATTCATGATGTTTTCGACGATGGTTTCAGCAAGCCTCCGGTGGTCCGGTCAGTGCCGCGGTTTTCTTATTGTTTTGATTTGCCCTCCAGTGGTCTGTTCGGGCTTGCAACCTTCATCCGCCCACGCCGTCGGCCTGTAATGGGCTGCGTCCAATGGCTAATAACGACCATAACACTAGGCATTATAAAAATGTATGTCCGTACATTTTTTGTCATTTCCCGAACATTTGTTGTCCGCACTGAACCCAATATCATCCAGCAGGACAGCAGGACATGCCATATTTATGTTTACATCATTGACAGCCCACCGGCAGATACTATGCTCTAAAACACAAACAACGACTTTAGTTGTGTATATCAGGCTGACTAACCCGTCACTCGCTTTGGAAGTGAGCCGTGTCCAGTCAGCTCCGCCAATGGCATCCGTTGTCCCCGCGCGCCAGGATGCGTCGTTGCGATGCAAGTCTGCCGCGAAATAATTTGTCCGGCCACGGTTCCAGCCGAGCCTGCTGAATTCAAAACCGACGTTGACTGACCGGATGACCGGAGGTTCGCGTAAAGAAAGTCCCGTTCACTGTGAGCGCTGAAAAATATTCTGGCGTTGAAAAACACGTTGGCCGCACCCCGTTGATCCGGCTCCGCCGGTTGTCCGAACTGACCGGCTGTGAAATTCTGGGCAAGGCAGAATGGTTGAACCCCGGTGGCTCCATCAAGGACCGCGCCGCCCTGGGCATCATCCTCGACGCCGAGCAGCGCGGCCAGCTCCGATCCGGCGACACGATCATCGAAGGCACCGCCGGCAACACCGGCATCGGCCTCACCGTCATCGGCCATGCCAAGGGGTATCGCACCGTGATTGTCATCCCCGAAACGCAGTCGCCGGAAAAAATCACGCTCCTGCGCACACTCGGGGCCGAAGTCATCACCGTGCCGGAAAAGCCCTATAGCGACCCCGACAATTACAATCACGTCGCCGCGCGTCTCGCGGCGGAAAAAGGATGGTTTTGGGCCAACCAATTCGACAACCCGCCAACCGCCTCGCGCACTACCGCACCACCGGCCCGGAGATTTGGGAACAAACCGGCGGCTCCGTCACCGGGTTTGTTTCTGCCGTGGGCACCGGTGGCACGCTGGCGGGCACCGCGCTGTTTTTGCAGGAGCAAAACCCCAAGTCGCCGTGGTCTGCGCCGACCCGTATGGTGCAGCCATGTGGTCTTGGTTCACCCACGGCAATCTGGACACCAAGGATGGCGATTCCGAGGCCGAAGGCATCGGCCAGAACCGCGTGACCAAAAACCTGGCGGGCCTCACCGTGAACCGGGCCTGGCGCATCCCCGACCAGGAAGCCGTGACCATCGTCTATCAATTGCTTCGCGAGGAGGGGATCTTTCTGGGGCTGTCCTCCTGCATCAACCTCGCCGGAGCGTTGCGCCTTGCCCGGGAACGTGGACCCGGCCAGACCATTGTGACGTTGCTCTGCGATTCGGGACACAAATACCAATCCAAGCTGTTTAATCCCGCCTGGCTGGCCGCCCATCAACTCGATCCCGGGCAGAAATTGGAAACCCTGCTGTAGTGGCATGGGCATCTTGCCCGTGCGTTTCCATGCCGCCGCCCCACGTTGCAACTTGCGAAAAAACAATTTCCCTCGGGGACCTGAACGGGGAGGGGGCGGCCGCTGGCCGCCCAGTCCCCGCAGCAAGTAATGAGTCGGAGCGCCGGTCTCCGACCCGGCGCGTTCCAGACCTGTTTCCACCGGGCTGGGGCTTCCCGACTGCGGGTTGCATCCGCAATAAATTCTGTCGTCGTGTTCAGCAAGAACTTTTTAGGTTCCAGGGAAACCGACTCCAGCTTCAAGCGCTCGCGCAACCCATTCAGTCTCTGCGCCTTGCTCCCTGAAACCTGAAACCTTTCCCAATGTTCGCCGCTAACGCATTTTGGAAAATAAATGCCAAAAAAGTGACGGATCCGTTAGCCGCTACTAACAGCCCGGTTTTCCCAATGTCTGCTAAACTCTCCTCAGATGATCTGTCATCCAGACATCAAAATCCGGGCCGGACCAGTCCGCCCGCGCAACGTCATCCGTCCTATGCGCGACCGCATCTGAAAATATTTGACACTTTCTTAATATACATATACTATGTCGTCATTAAGCAGTAATTGACACGGTTTAAGGATTAAATGAACCACAACATGATAAAAACCAAGCAGGCATACTGATCTTATAAGCGACTGTTAAGATCGTATTTAGGATCAATCCCGGAACGAATACACATACAATGTCTGGAGCTAAAAAACACATCCCACACCGGCTTTCCACCGTTTCTGCCGGCCTGCATCGCCTGCTTTCACTTTACCGGTTCGATTTGCGGCAAAGAACCTGGAGCCTTCCTGATTTGGCGGTTCACCGTGAACAACCCTCCCTTTGCACGGTTGAATCCGCAGCCTTGGCGGCCTTGCTCGCCCAAAATTTCCCCATCTTGACCTCCACTTCCCGGAGCGGTGTCCAACCCACGAAATCCCCAACCCGCCGGATTGGAATCCGGCGTTTATCTCGCCGGTCTTTGCCCACCACCAACCGAAGGAGAATATGAAAACCAAACCGCGTTTAAAATCCACATCGCCCATCGCCATTATCGGACTCACCGCCCTGGCTGCCAGCCGGGCTTTGGCCACCGACGGCTATTTTGACTATGGCTACGGCACCCAGGCCAAAGGCATTGGCGGCGCGGGCGTGGCGTTCCCGCAAGACTCGCTCGCCCCCGCCGCGAACCCCGCCGGCATCGCCTTTCTCGAGAATCGCTTTGACCTCGGCCTCACCTATTTTCAGCCCGACCGATCCGCTTCCCTCGGCCCCAATAATTATGACGGCAATGGGAAGGAGCAATTCTATCTGCCCGAACTCGGTTTCAAACACTCGCTTTCCAAAGACTTCGACGCCGGACTGGCCATTTATGGCAATGGCGGCATGAACACCGATTACCAGCGGTCCATCAGCGCCAATGGCTACCCTTACTTTGACTACACTGGTGCCGACCATACTGGCGTGGATCTCGAGCAGCTTTTCATTGCGCCGACGCTGGCCTACAAGTTGACTGAAAACCACGCCATCGGCATCGCGCCCATCATCGCTTACCAACGGTTCAAAGCCTATGGTTTGGAAAACTTCGGGATTGCCGACCAAGGCTATGACAATTCTTACGGCGGCGGCGTGCGCATTGGCTACACCGGCAGATTGACCGACTGGCTGACGGTGGGCCTCACTTACCAAAGCCGGGTCTTCACCACCGCGTTCGGGGAATACAAGCATCTCTTTGCCGAGCAGGGTTCGTTCGATATTCCCTCCAATTTTGCCGCCGGTATTGCGGTCAAACCGGTCAAGCAAGTCACCTTCGCCCTGGATGTTGAAGAAATTCTTTACAGCGAAGTTAGTGCGGTTGGCAATAACCTTTCTGCGGCGACCTATGCGAACGGGCTCGGGGCCAATAACGGTCCGGGTTTCGGCTGGCGCGACGTCACGGTGATCAAAACGGGTATCGCCTATGAGCCGATTGAGCAGTTGACCTTGCGGGTCGGCTACAATTACAGCACCCAGCCAGTACCAGAAAACCAGACTTATTTCAATGTTCTCGCGCCGGGCGTGGTGCAGCACCATGTGACGGCTGGCGCCACCTGGCGGTTCAACCAACATTGGGAGGCCACTTTATTCTACGCCCACGCCTTTGCGCAGCAGGTCAACGGCAGCGGCAATTTCGGCGGGGCCAACTTCAACCTGACAATGAGCCAGGATACCGTTGGCCTCGCCATCGGCTGGATACTTTAGCCAATGCAACTTAACCAAGGAAAACTTATGTCAAATCAAGCCACAACGATTGTTCCCGCCGAAGCGTCGGCGCTGGTTTCCAGTGGACGCGGAATCCTGGTGGATGTCCGGACCCCTGCGGAATTCCGCGAGGTTCATGCCCAAGGGGCACACTTGGTTTCCCTGGATGTCTTGGACCGTGCGGCGGTCGAGGCCGCCCGCGGAGCCAATCCCGGGCCGGTTTATCTGCTGTGTGCCTCGGGCATTCGCGCCACCAAGGCGGCGGCTAAACTCAAAAGTGCCGGGCTCACCGAAGTGCAGGTGGTCGAAGGTGGCACGAATGCCTGGGCGGCCGCCGGCCTGCCGGTCGTGCGCGGGGCAAAAACCATCTCCATTGAACGACAGGTTCGCATCGGCGCCGGAACCCTCGTGCTGGCCGGCACCGGTTTGGGGTGGTTTGTGCATCCGGCCTTCTTCCTGCTGGCGGCCTTTGTCGGGGCGGGGTTGGTGTTCGCCGGCATCACGAACCTCTGCGGCATGGCCATTGTGCTGGCCCTGGCTCCGTGGAACCGGTCCGCCAAGGAAAACCACCCCGGAGCCAAGACCGCAAGTGAAAATGCGGCTTAAAATCATTTTGCGCCAAGCAACCCCTCCCCCGTTCGCGCACCGGCTTCATGAAAACGAAGTGGCTCAACACGTTCGCACTGGCCGCCAGCGCCCTCGCGGTGTTTCTGGTGGCCGCACATAATTTTCCCGGCAAATCAGCACGGGAACTGCTCAACGTGTCCTATGCGCCAACCGGCGACTTGTACCGCCAGATCAACCAGCAGTTCGCCGCGGAATATGCCCGGCAAACCGGCGAACGCTGGGTCTTTAAAGTGTCCAACGGCGGTTCGTCCCGGCAAGCCCAGACCGTCATCAACGGCCTGGAAGCGGATGTGGTCACCCTTGCCCTGTCATCGGATGTCGATTCACTGCGCAAACATGGATTGATTCCCGATGGCTGGGCGCAGCGGTTGCCGAACGCTTCCCAGCCCTATACGTCAACCATTGTGTTCGTGGTGCGCCACGGCAATCCCAAAGCCATCAAGGACTGGCCGGACTTGATTGCGCCCGGGGTGGAAGTGGTCACGCCCAACCCCAAGACCTCCGGCAACGGCAAGTTGAGTCTGCTGGCCGCCTGGGGTTCCGTGCTTGCCCGCGGTCAGGGCGAGGACCAGGCCCGCGACTATGTCACTCAACTTTACCAGCACGTTTCCATCCTGGGTGCCAGCGCCACCGATTCCACCGAGACCTTCGCCTACGACAAGCTGGGCGATGTGCATCTGACTTGGGAAAATGAGGCGCTCCATGAGGTCGCGGAAACCAAAGGCGAGTTGGAGATGGTCTATCCGCCGGTGAGCATACGGGCTGAACCAAGCGTCGCGTGGGTTGATGCAAACGTCGTCCGGCATAAAACCCAGGCCGCCGCCAAAGCCTATCTGGAATTCCTGTTTACTGACGCAGCCCAGGAAATCCTTGCCCAACAAGGTTTCCGTCCGTTTAACCGCGCCATTCTCAACCGGCATGCCGACCGGTTGCCCCCGCTTGAACTCTTTCCGATCACTTTGATCGCCCGGAACTGGGACGACGCCCAGGCCAGATTCTTCGCCGACAACGGCATCTTCGACGTGATCTATAAACCCAAGGCCCGCTGACCATGCGCTTCGAATATAAATGGAGTATTGCCCGGAAGGATTTAATAGCCGGGCTTACCGTGGCGGCCATTTCGTTGCCCCAAGCCATGGCTTATGCCCTGATTGCGGGGGTGGATCCCCGGTTTGGACTCTACTCGGCCATCGTGGTCACCGCCGTCGCGTCCCTCTTCGGCTCTTCCTCCCACCTGATCAACGGCCCGTCCAACGCCATTTCGCTGGTCGTCTTCAGCGCGCTCGCCTTTTTTGATCCCGACGCGCGGCTTGACGCTTTCCAGGCGATGTTTTTGCTCGCCATCATGGTGGGCATCATTCAAATCCTCATCGCCGTGCTCAAATTGGGGGACCTGACCCGCTACATTTCCGAATCCGTGGTGATCGGTTTCATGGCGGGTGCCAGCGTGCTCATTGTGATGGGGCAGGTGGCCAATTTTTTCGGCCTGCATGACCAGGGCAACGGCCACCAACCCGTCCTGACCCGCCTGGCTCACACCGTGGCGCATGGCGGCCCCGTCAACTTCTTTGCTTTGGGGATTGGCGTGGGGACCATCGTCCTCGTCCTGCTCCTGCGGCGTTTGGTGCGGCAATTTCACCTGCCGCAAATCGAGATGCTCACCGCCCTGGTCCTTGCGTCCGGGTTCGCGGCTTTTTTGGGCTGGTCAATTCCTTCCGCTCACGGGACCGCGTTGCTTTCCGTGGTGGGCACCGTGCCCGCCAGCCTGCCCGCACCGCACATCCCCGACATCCATTGGCCCTGGGTTTCCGATCTGTCCAGCAGCGCCTTCGCCATCGCCTTTCTGGGCGTGCTGGAAGCGCTGGCCATTGCCAAATCCATCGCCCATCAAACCGGGCAGAAACTGGATTACAACCGGCAGATCCTGGCCGAAGGCTTGGCCAACCTGACCGGCGGTTTTTTCCAGAGCATGCCCGGCTCCGGCTCGCTGACCCGTTCAGCCATCAATTATCAGGCGGGTGCGGTCACTCGCGTCTCCGGCATTTTTACCGCGGTGGCCGTGGCCATCACGATTTTGGTGGCCGCTCCGCTGGCGCGCTTTATTCCCAAGGCCACCCTCGCCGGCTTGCTGTTTGTCATCGCGGCGCGGCTGATTGATTGGAAGCGGCTCCGCTACGCGTTGCGGGCCTCGGGCTATGATGCGGCCCTGGTGCTGATCACGGCGTTCGCCGCCGTGTTCATCTCGGTTGAATTCTCGATCCTCATCGGCGTGGCCCTCTCGATCCTGCTCTTCGTCCCCCGCGCGGCGCGCCTGCGGGCCACCGAGTTGACCGTGACGGCCGAAGGCTTGGTGCGCGAAAAATCACCGGCCGATCCACCCGCCACGGATCTGCTGATCTATGATCTGGAAGGGGAATTGTTTTTCGGCGCGGCCCCGGAACTGGACCGCTATTTTGACGAGCTCACCCACCGGACCGGCAAGGAAAGCATTCGCTTCCTCGTGCTCCGGGTCAAACGCACGCGCAACCCGGATGTGGTCGTCCTCGAACGTCTGGAGCAATTTCTGCGCGCATCCGAGGCCCGGGGCGTCACCGTGCTGCTGGCGGGCGTCCGGGCCGATTTATCCCAAGGCCTCCAAAACCTGCGCTTTGGCGAATGGCTGCCGGCCGGCCGCGTTTTTTACGAGGAAGACCGCATTTATTCGGCCACCCTCAAGGCGGTCCGCCACGCCCAAAATTTACTGGGCAAAAACGCCGTCAGCCGCACCGTTCTGGGTGGGGACGAAAACCAGCCCCTTTACTATCAGATTTGATGGCCGGTTAATTCGCGCCCTGCTGGATCCAGCCAATGATCAGACCGACTTGTTCCGGGGTCAACGGTTTGAGGGCGGCCTTGTTGTGCTGTGGCGGCATCCAGGCACTGTTGGTTTCGCCCACGGGATAACTGATAAGTTTGACGAGCCAGCTTTTTCCCGGAGCCCCGGGAATGACCACTTGGCCCTCCTGGGTGCCTTGCAGAATGCCGGCCCGGGTGTCCAAATGCAATTTGACTTTGTCGCCTAGATGGCAACGAACACAATTCGCATCGAGAATCGGCTTGATGTCGGTGTCATAGGTGATGTTTGACTTGGTGGACGCCGGCGGCAGTTGCACTGCGGGATTGGGCGGGATGTTCCGGATCGGCTGGATCGTAACGCCAGTGGAACCATTGGCTCCAGAATTAGTGTGATCCTGCGCGACCGCGAGGAAGGTTGAAGCATATAGGGCGACCGACAGAGTCGTTATTAAGTGGTTGTTTTTCATATCTGGTCTTGGAACATGGTTCAGTTAAACTTTATTATTTCAGCGGAAAGGAACCAAGCACCGAACCGAGGTAACAACCTTGGAGCAAGCGCCAGAGGTTCCCGTAAGGCATCAATACACTACAGTGAGTGTCGTCATTAAGCTGCATTAAGTCAAGCCTGATTGGCTTTGAAAAATTACGCCAATCGGTTTCCCCGTTCTTGGCCGGATGATTCTTCATTGCGCCAAGCTTGGATTCCATAGATTCAGGTTGCTGGCGGGATCAAACGTTAAGTTGATTCTTAGCCGTGCCGCATGACCATCCACATAATCGTAGTTGGCTTGCTGCTGGTGGCGGAAGGGCCTCACAATATCATTAAGCCAGGGATCGGAAGCCAGTTCCCAATCCCACGGCATGACGTGATCCGTATTGACCGTGCTATCAATTTCACAGAAACAGACGGTCGCGGATGGATGGGGAATGGCGGTGACTTTTTCCCATGTGGCAGAGCCCACCTCAAACCAGGCGTTGAGTCCATAGTCAATGTATCTTGGGGCCGGATCCGCCGGACAACGGTAAAGCCTGGCCACCAGATTTGTCCACGCCGAGGTGGCCGAACTGCCGCCACCGAGCGACGCCGACTCGGCGCGTTCCCACACTTGCTGGTGGTTGGCCGCCGCTGAATGCTGGCTACGCGGTAGCAGGTCGCCATTATCGTCCGCATACAGCCGGGTGGCCAATCCAATCTGGCGCATCTGATTCAGGCACTGGATGGATTTGGCCGAATCCTTTGCGCGGGCCAGTACCGGCAACAATAGCGCGGCCAGCACGGCGATGATGGCGATCACGGCCAGCAGTTCAATCAAGGTGAAGGCGGCACCGGTGGACCGGTGCCGCCAGGTGTTTTGACCACACGTTTCCGTTAACAAACCGGAACCGGAACGCGTGGTGCCAGTTTCCCAATGGAATCTCATGGAAAAAACTCCATTCGGAAAAATTGTTGCCGGGACAGCCCCTTGAGTGTGACGGTGAACAGGTTGGTGGTGACGACCACCGGATTGGTCACAGCCGTCCAATTTGGGGTGTTCAGATTGGTGGCGGAAACCAACTGCCAGTTTGTTGCGGTGCTGGCCGGCCAGGATAGCTGGATGTTGTTGGTGGCAGCGGGGTTGATCGCCAGGGGCGGACGGCCATCCGGCACATCCGACCAGATCAACGGGAAAGAGTAACCGGAATTTGGAACTTCTTGGCCGGTATCGGCGTCAACGACATATATTTCGATCGTGGCAGAATAGTAATTGGTGGTTCCCGTCGGTGCAGGCCGCGCGGTGACGGCCATGTGCCACATCCCTTGGTTCCAATAAACGGCATTGCTGGTTCCCGCTGTGCCGAGAATGGGATTCCAGGTCGGCGCGCTTCCCGTTGGATTGTATTCCGTGTCCTGGTAATCAAAGAAACTGAGTTCGGGGGAACTGCCCAGATTGCGGATCCACAACTGGAAGTTGTAAGGCACATAATCCGTCATGACATCCATGTCGTAGCCATAACGCCGGGTGAAAGCCAATCCCTGCTGACTGGGATCCAGATAAGCATACCAAGGCGAAGCCGGGTCAAAACTGGCACCGGGATCGCTGACCAGGAGCGGCGTCAGTTGCGCGATGATGGGTTGGCCATTGACATCATAGAGCGCCGACAAGTCCACCGTTACGTTGGTAGTATCGGTGTGATACCACACTTCCGGCATCAACATGCCACCCTGGCGCGGGACGGTTTCCAGCACCACTTGGGCCTGAGCCGGGAAGATCAGGGTGGCCAGCATTATGAGTAAATAAACAGGTTTCATGGGTTCAATTGCAGACGGAAGAATTGTTGGGCGGATGAGGGTGACAGCTTTACGGTGGCCCGACCACCGGCAAAGAGCGGCAGGTTGGCAACCGTCGCCCAATTGGTTTCCGCCAGCTTGTCTGCGGATACCAGTGTGAGATTGGTCACGGTCGTTGCCCACGAGATTGCGATTTGCGATGGGGTCCAGGCGATGGATGGCGTCGGCACCACGGCTACGGATGGCCCGTGCCAGCTCCAAGTCGTGGTTGTGTCGCCATAGCCGGACACGGGATTGCCATTCGAGTCACCAACGTAAACGTGATAGGTGGCTGTGAAAAGCCGGTTGGAGGAGGTCAAATCGGCGAGTGCCACGGCGTTGGCGTTGTGATCCATGAAACCGTCCCAAAGCCATTTTGACGAACTGCCGTCGGTCCCAAAGATGGGCGTGTAAGGTCCGTGGGGATTTTGAGCTTCGGCGACCGTATAGGTTTTCAATTCCGGCGAGCCACCAATCTTCTCAATCCAGACGTAATTCGTGCTGATTTGCGTGGCGTATGTGGTGTAAAAATCATCATTCACCGAGTCGTACCACCCCAGAACGCGGCTGTAGGTGGTGCCGTTGAGGACCGCCCACGGCTGGGCCGGGTCAAATGATACGAACGCCAGATTGTAGGTCTGGTTGGTGGAATCATAGGTTCCCGGCGCAACGGTCAACGGACAGATGTATGTTGTGGTTTCCACCGCCAATTGGTTGCTGGCATTGAGGGTGACGTTGAGCATCAACATCGGGTTCCAGTTCGGCGGCGGGGAATAGGCATGGAGGGAACCCGCCGACAACAACATTATCACCGGAAGCATTCGAAATCCAATCATGGCCGGGAAATGATTCATAAGTTTTTTGGCCGCCAACGGCGGGGTGGATTAATTTTCCGCCCCACCGCCGCGACGAGGTGAACTACGATTTGAGTTTGCGGAACACCAGCAAGCCTGCGACGCTCAAAGCGGCCAGACTCAACGTTGCTGGCTCCGGCACGGTCGCCGGTCCCGTCCAGGTCCAGGTTTCGGTGGCATCCGCCGAAGGCGCAATGTCGTTGCCCGAAGCGTCACCGACATAAACCTTGTAGGTGGCGGTGAAGACTTCATTTGGCGTGGTGAGGTCTGCCAGCGGCACGGCATAGGCGTTGTGATCCATCTGGCCGTCCCACTGCCAGTTGAGCGAACTGCCCGCCGTGCCAAAGATGCCGGAATAGCTGTTGGCTGCCGGGTTAATCACCGGCGTGCCATCCGAATTGGTGGTGCCGAGCGAATTAACGCCATACTTGCCGACAGCAAGGAAGCTTTCCAACCCTGCCGTCTCGGAAACCAGCCCGATCCAAACGCTCGCACTGGAGCCATAGGCCGTTTGAACTTCGCTCAAGACATTAAGAGTGGAACTTTTTGAATTCGGATCATACCAGCCGAGGCTGCGGCTGTAAGCTGTTCCGTTTAACACGCCCCACGGTTTCGTCGGATCAAAAGTGCCATTCGGAGCCGCCCCCAACAGAATAGGGTTGGTCCCGAGCCTTCCTGAGGCCTGGGGTTCCACTGCCAGCGTGTCGCTGGTCGTGTTAAAACTCACGGTCAACATGTCCATATTCGCCCAAATCGGCGCATTTGCGTATTGGGCTTGGGCCTTGGTTGATGATCCAAGAATCGCCACGGCCAATGCCTGAATAATCAGGAAGTTTTTGATTTGAGACTGCATTTTATTGCGTTTCATAATTTTCTTTCTGGTTTTGGTGCTTGCGAGCGTTAGCGGTTTTATTATTTGCTATTATACGATTTCTCGGATTTCCCGCAGAATACCAGCAGGCCAAGCGCGCCAACTGCGGCCAGACCCAAAGAGGCCGGCTCGGGCACCAGTTCGATGGTTTCAGATAGCGGAACGGCTTGCATCGTGCCCTTGCGGCCATAGACATAGGCCGAAGTGCCGGTCATGCCTATCGATCCCATATAACCGCCAGGCGTATTATCGGCATAAGCCGTGTGGGCGAGGCCGAGGCTGCCGGTGTCCGTGGATTCATTCCACCCCAGGTTGATGATCGGATTGGCCGCACTGAGGTTGTCGGGCACAAAGATCAGCGCAGAGGCATTCGGCGCGGTATTAGGATTCGGGTACCTTTCGTTCACAGCGATTCCTCCCTGTGGGCTCCACCCGTCGCCAGTTGCGCCGTTATAGCTGGTTGCAAAAGTGAGGGAGGTGTTTTGCAAGAATACGGTGGCGAAAGTGCCGCCGAGGGCAGCGTCGTGCCATTCATACTGATGTGACGCATCCCCATTGGGCAACTGATTGTTGAGCGTCAGCCAAGTCATGCCATCGGAAACACCCGGACCGGTTGCAGGGTTGTAAGAAGTAGTCCCAGGCCCGGTCATGGCTTCGCTCAGTTGGCCATTCAACCCGGACACGACATGGGTGCTGGGATCGTAAGTGAATGACCCGACGAAGATCGAATTTTCGGGTGCAGTCATGGGTTCGTACCACGTCGTGGTGACGTTATAACTAGCCACTTGGGCTTGAACGGGCAAGGTGGCGTTGATCGCCAGCAACACCCCGCTGGCCAGCAGCATTGGTGTGAATATGCCGTTTGATGCTTGCGCGGTCGTTGCTGGAGCGATCAAGTGTTTTTTGACTTGTGACTGGATTTTATTGAGTTTCATAGTTTTTATTTTATTTCTACTTATCTACTCTTCTGGCTTTGCTCACATGAGCGTTAATAATTGATTTGTCATTGCATGATTGTGGCCGGGTCGCGTCCAAACAATCGCGCCAAGGCGCGCCGGGACACGATTTTCCTGCCGGTTAAAAGGAGGGAACACACGACGCACTCACGCCAAGGCGCGAGCCGCCGACAACAAAGAGAGGGAATGCGGTTACAACACCGCGAAGGAGCCGCGGGGTGGCGGCACGGGAGGAGTTTGGATGAAATCAGCGCGCAGACGCGGTACGGTCGGCACCGCATCCTGAGCGTCCGTTGGGACAAAATCGGGCGGCAACTGCCGGTTGTCAAGCATCATGTCCGGCATTTTTTCACGTTTGAGCGGCGGGGTGTTTTTCTGTTGTTGCTCTTCCTGCTGACGGCCAGCCTGAATCTTGCGGCACATTGGACACAGATGCTCGCCGTCGAACGTTTTGGCGACCGCGGTGGTGAAGGAATCCTGCCGGGAAAAATCTACCAGCATCCGCGTCCAAGCCACGGACTGCAACACCAGCCAATGACCACCCAGCATCGCAAACAAGGCGACGAAGCACGCGGCATGACCCACGAGATGCAGGACTTTTTTCACGGTTAACTGGTCACCGACCAAACAATCATTCAAACTTGGTTTTTCAAAGGCCTCCAGTCGTCTGGTAAGATTCGCTGGATTGAGACCGGATCTCGGCCACTTCCAGCAATAACGACAACAGCAGTAGTCGTTAGGATGAGTTTACTATTCACACAAAAGGCCGCCAACCTTTTATTGTCATTTATTTGATTTAATTTGTTCGCGGAATAATTGGGTGAGCCGAAAGGCGATGACTGCGGGCTGCCGTTGGCGCCCAAGAAACTATCCTGTTGATAGAGTGGCGTGGGGAAATCTCACCCCGCAAATAGCGTGCTGATTTTTGCGCAATTCCCCGGTCACCAAATGCGCCGGACGATTGGCGTCGATGATTTCAAAATCGTAGCTCTGATGCAGCCGACGGAAGGCCTCACCCATTTCCGCCTGATATTTCAGGAAGCCGTCAAACATGTCCCGCGAAGAAGCCCAAGTCCATGCCGCTTTCCCAATAGTCCAACGTTGCGGTCTTCGCCAGGTTGCGCTGAACCAATTCCTCGGGTTCGACCAAGAGATAAAACACGGCGTCCGGCTCGGGCGCGATGCCATAAAGATTCTTCAACCATGCCTCGTTTATGCCCCGCACCATGTCGCGCGCCATGAGCGTATAAACATAGCGGTCGGCGAGCACGATGAAGCCGATTTCAGCGCGGGCAGAATGAGATTTTCCAGTTGGTCGGCGAAATCGGTGGCGTAAAACAACGCCAGCGTTGTCCGGCTCAATACGTTTCCCTGCTGCGCGCGCTCCAGCTCCTCGCTGACCAGTCTGGAACGTTTGAGCACGACCTGCACCGTGGCGTGACCGCTGGTTTCCAGCCAATTCACCAGTTGGGCTAGCTGAGTGGAGTGGCCTGACCCATCCGCGCCTTCCACCACAATGAGCTTGCCGCCCAAGTCCTCGGAGTTGACGCGGGGAATGCCATGCCCATAAAAACGATGCGGCTTGCTCATGCGATTTTATCCTCTTCCGTTTCGATTTCCATTTGCGTCTCCACTTCCGCGCGTTCCCGGTGCAGGGCCGGCGGCAGGGGCAGCGGGCTGCGGCGCTTGAATTTTTTCAAATCAATCCGGTCGCTGACCAGCTTGCGCACAATGACCTGCTGTTTTTCCGCCGGTTGGTTGGCGTCAATGACCTTAAACCGGAACTCCGTGCTCATGGCCAGATATTGGTCAAGGATGCGGCCCTGGAAGATCTTGAAGCTTTCGTGCGGATCATTCGCCAGGCGCAAGTCCATGCCCGCCTCGAAAAATTTCAATTTCGGGCGGCCTTCCAAAATCCGGTTCAACGACACCTCGAGGTCGGCCTTGAAAAACATGGTCAAGTCGGGCACGCAGGCGAAGCTGTAATTGCCGCGCACCCAGTCGGGCGGGCAACCGCGGGTGACGTCGCGGGCGAAGGCGGTGAAGATGTAGCGGTCGCAGAGGACGATGTAACCGGCGCGCAGCAGGGGCACCAGATGCCGTTCGTAGCGGTCGGCAAAATCGGTGGCGTGGATGAGGCTAAACGTGGTGGGGGTGAGCAGTTGATGGTTTTTCCCCTTACGGGTGGCGGATTTGACGAGTTTGGAGGAATTCCATTCGCTGAAATAGACCTTGGTGCCCTGCGCTTCGAGCCAGCGTTTGAGGAGGTAAATCTGGGTGGACTTGCCCGAACCGTCGAGGCCCTCGACGGCGATGAGCCGGCCCGGAAATTGTGATTCGGCAAATGTCTTCATAACTCGTGGCGCTTGAACCAGCCAGTGATTTCCACCGCCGTAGCCAGCGTCGTTGACAGTCTTTCGTTTACCTTTCTTATTTTTCTTGTTTAGACTTTTTTCTGGTTCAACCGGGCCGCAACTGACGGGCAATTCAAACTTTGTTTTCCAAGGTCTCCAGTCGTCTGGTAAAAATTTAACAACCACTGAACACAACTGCCCGTCGGTCTTGACCCAAATAGACGACCGATTGGGTAGTTGTTGTGGGGTTATTCTACTGATCATGCGGAACCAAGCTACACTTTTTTTGTTTTTTGAGCTTATGCGGTTTAGGACGTCAAATTGACTGCGGGCGGCAGGTCCAGTCCTCTTTGGTGTCGAAACTACCGAAATGCTGGTCAATATCTTTTGATGGCATGGCGAAGACATGGCAATGGTTCTGAAGCGGCCCAATAAAGTGCCAGCAGAAATGCCAGCAAACCGCATCGGTAGGGAGTAAAATATGGTTAAAATATGTCAGCAAAAGTTGGCTGAAGTTATGGTTGACACAACGCAGAACCGCCTTTATTTTCGTGGCATCGGTGATGATATAGATGGTTGATTTTGAGTGGCTTGTGCAAGGCGGGATGTGTCCGATTCCGACCCTCGCCTCCAACCTTAAAGTGCGTATTTGCAACAGGTTGCAGAAGCCAGAAAACGAAGTGCCAGTGAAAGTGCCAGTGAATTCATTACCGGTTAGCCACGGGGCTGCCACCGGTTGATTACTGGTCAACTACTGGCCATGACGGGATTGGCCGCCCGTCTGGTGTGCCAGGCACACCACAGACCGCGAGCCGTCTCATAACCTTTGACGAAAAAAGTCTGGTTATGAAACAGCGTTACCTTCTCTACCGCCGCAAGCGCGGCGGCATGTTCTACCTCGAAGACACCGTCACCCGCAAACAGGAGAGCACCGGCACGCGGGATCGCGCGACCGCCGCGTCGCTGCTCAACGCCCGCAATGAATCCGTCCGCCAGCCGCAGCTGAATCTCCAGATCGCCAAGGCCTACCTGGCCGGAACCGATTCGAGCGTCACCACCCGGACGTGGCAGAGCGCGATGGAATCGCTCATCAACACCAAGTCAGGAGCGAATCAGGACCGCTGGCGGACGGCGGCCAAAGACCGTGCGTTCGCGCCACTGCTGCCGAGGATCCTCATTGAGACGCCTGGGGAATTGCTGTTGCAAGTGCTGCAATCGGGGAAGGTGTCCACGAATGTTTTTCTCCGGCGCCTGCACAACTTCTGCGTGGACATGAACTGGCTGCCGTGGCCGCTCATTCCCAAGCGGCAATGGCCCGTCGTCCGGTTCAAAGAAAAACGCGCCATCACGCTGGAGGAACACCAGCGGATTATCGCTGCCGAGGTGAATCCCGAACGGAAAATCCTGTATCAGTTGTGCTGGCACCTGGGCGCGAGTCAGGGCGACATTGCCAACCTCAAAGGCGAAGACGTGGACTGGCGGAATGGCACCGTGAGTTTTGTCCGCAAAAAGACCGGCGTGCCCGTGATCGTCCACTTGGGCGGTGCCGCCTTGAATCTGTTCAAAGACTTGCCGGCCGAAGGTGGATTGTTCCCCTATTTGTCCCGTGTGCGCGCCGGCGACCGCGCCACGGAGTTTGGCCAACGCTGCCGCCAGCTTGGCATAACCGGCGTGTCACTGCACAGTTACCGCTATGCATGGGCGGAGAGAGCAAAGACCGTGGGCTACCCGGAACGGTTCGCCCAAGAGGCGCTGGGGCACAACAGCAAGGCCGTGCATCGCGCCTATGCGAAACGCGCACTGATGAAAATCCCCTCGCTGGACGATTTTGAGCTGCGGGCCGGGAAGCCGGCCGAAACAGCCGCCGTAAACGCCAACAACAATTTGAACCACGGCCAAACAGCGTTATGAACTCATATCCCAACGCGGCATCAATGATTATGGAGCCGATCTCCCATCTTCTGGATTGGCTGATTCAAGAACAGGGGATTTACAGCTACATGGTTTGCGTGTGGCTGTCGCCGCTGTTGATCGCGTGGATTCTGAAGGGCGGCTGCTGGCGAAAACCCGCGCCACCGTTCCGCATAGTCGTGATGACGAAAGATGGACCGCCCCTATTGCCATCTAAACTGCCGCCGCCGGTTTCGAGAAAGGATGATCCGCCAACCGACAATGATCAGCAGTCATTTGCCGCTTAATAACTGTGGCAGCAAAAGCCCATCCGCAGTCTACGGCGTCGTGAATCAATAGAACTTCCATGGAGGGCAGCGGCATACCGGCGATCATAGTCGCGCAGCATTTCCAGGACCCGGCCAAGGCATCCTGGAGAAACCGGGCGTCGCCAACCGGCTGTGCCGCCCGCGCAGGACGTTCTTTGCGGCTACGCGATCGCTGCCAATTCCGCGGCGGTGTCCTGCCATTCTTCCAGGCGGCCGGCCAGGCCGAGGTCCGCCAGATAGGCCTGGTTCAGGGGCACGGTTTCAGAGTTGGTGGCCAAGGCATTGGCCACGTGGACGGCGGTGAGCGCGCTGCACTTTTTCAAGCCGCTCTTTTGCGGGGTGTGATGGAAAGTCACGGCTTCCACAATGGCCGCCGGCAATCCCCACAGGCCTATCCAGAAATGATGATGCGCGCGGTTTGCGGCTGCAGCTGGCGCACGGTGAGCAGCTCAATGCCGCTCATGCCAGGCATCTCCATGTCAGAGACCACGACGTCAAAGGGGGCGTCTTTCAGCAGTTTGAGCGCGCTTTCGCCGTCCGGCGACAGCGCGGTGTGCCATTGGTCGTGTTCGCGCTCCAGCAGTATGCCGTAAAGCTCAAGCAAGATGGGGTTGTCTTCGACAAACAGGATTTTTTCATCTGAGTGAGGAATACTTGTATCTAGAAATAACTCACGCCGCAACTGGTTCCAAACGTTGCACGTAAATTATCCGTCGGACCGGGCCATGATTAAAATATGCAAGACACCGGGGGCCACGCTGGTATTTCCGATTACAATCACTGGCAAGTTTAGTTCACTGAACGCTTTGGTTATTTCGCGCGCATGCGCCGGCGGATTCAAGCCATCGCGGACTTCGAATAACAGTCCGATGCCAGTCTTGGAAGCAAGCCGCAACGACGGGACGCTTTGAACTTTAAAACCGCAGGCAAACAAAACGTCTGCCATTCGCTTCGCATAGTGGAGACACTCGGGATTTTGCCCGTCAAAATCCACCATGACCCTGGCTTGCTGCAAAGCGTTGGTTTGGGTGAACGGCTTCAAGCGGTTAATGAGATTGGTTTCTTGTTCGACGCTGATGGTTCGCCCGGATGCCCTGGCCTGGAGATCCAGCAGTTGTTTTCGAATGGACACACTCTGTAATTCCAGTCGTTTGGCGGTCAATTCGTTTGCGGCCGCGCGTTCGTTTGCTTGCGCCGCCGCCTGCTCGGCCTGTCGCACCGCCTGTTGCAGCGTCGTAGTTTGGCCGCCGGCAATTTGTTTTGCCCGATGGCTGCCCAGAAATCCCATCGCCAATCCGGCGCAAAGGGTTATCCCAAAAAAGGTTTCCAGTGGCAGCACCCACCGATAGGGTCCAATGTGTTTGTATTTAGCCAGCCATTGGGCCGCCAATTCCATGCTTTCGCCCAATATTCCAATCATGGCCAGCCCAAATCCCCATTCGGAAAAGGATTGCCAAAATTTAAGCGAGTCTGGATTCATAGCGTCCACACGCCATATTCATTCGGGCGATGCGCCTGAGGGCAGCGGTTTGACGTCAGCGGACAAGGCCGCCAGCGCGCCCATTATGCGCCCCGGCGGATATTATGGCAGCGTGAATGCCGCAAGCTTATGGTAGCTTAATTTTTGTGTCGAATCTTTTTGCAGGATTATGCCGTTGAGACCCGTTGAGACCGTTGAGATGCGTTGAGATGGCGACACCCCTGCCCCCCGGCTGGCGCTTTTGGGTCCTTAAATGTTGGCAACGTAAAACTCCCGCGTCGTTTAATCACACCCGCCCGCGAGCCTTTTGCTTGCGGGCGTTGCTTTCCCGCCAGTAGCTGCCGATGGCGTCACTGGCCCGGGCGAGCCATTTTTCGTCCCGCCGGAGCTGCTCCAGGATTTCCGTGGCGAAGAATTTTGTGCTGTTGCGGGCGGGATGTCCCAGCGGCTTTAAGAGTCCGGCTGAAATCAGCATGGGGATTTCGTGTGGCTCGAAGCCCAGAAACCAGGCTGTTTGCGCGGCATCCAGCCGGGCGGGAATCACTTTCCAGCTCAGGAATTCGCTTTGTTGTGCCGTTGCATTCATACAAGAGTGGTGGTTGATGGTCAGTTCTGGCCCCGCTTCCGCCGCCGGTCGGAGTGCATGATTTGGCCGGCAATGACGCCCTTGAAGGTCAGGTCGGGGAGAAGGTCCGCAACTTTAACCCCCAGCGAATAGGCGATGAGCTGGATATAACCAACGGACACTTCGCCCCGGCCGGTTTCCCAATTGGCAATCATGGCGCGCGTGATCGGCATATTCAGGGTGTGGAGCCAGGCGGCAAGTTCCTTTTGGGTAATTCGCTGCCGTTTACGAAGGTCGCGGATACGTCGTCCGATTGAATGGGGGATTTTGGGGTTCATGCGTGAATGGCCGCCCCGCAGGCTTGCCGGGACGAATGGGTTTTGGTTTGCTGCTCGGAAAGCTGTTGTTCGTGGTCGCTGGCGGCAACAGTTTCGACCTGGCTCGGGGCCTGATTCTTGGTGAGGTCAAGCTGTTCCTCGATTTCCGACTGACGTTTGACCAGGTGGTGATACCGTTCTTCCTTTTCAAACGGCACGCCCACCTTGGTCTCCAGTTCCACCGCGCGCTTGTGCGAATCCTTGATGTCCCCCTCCAGCCGCCCGGCGCGTTCTTCAAACCCCTGTATCTCCGATTCGAGTGAACGAATGGTGCCCAGCGCCGTGTCGGTGACGCGGGCGCTGTAGCTGTTCTGGCCGCGCAGAACCAGTTCGGCGGAGTTGTTGAAACCGGCCCGGATGAACAAATCAAAACGGGCGAACCGGCCAATTTTGATGTCCTCGCCAAAGCGCGTCTTCAGTTTTTCCGCCCGGCGCAGAATCAATTCGCCCGCGATGCCCCGGTTGTTGAGGTCCTGCCCGTCGAGTTGAATGCGAAAGTTGTCGCCGGACGTGTCCTGCCGGACGCCCAAGTCCTGCCGCAGGTTGGCCAGGCGTCGGGTGAAGATTTCCGCATCCTCGTGCGAACGGCGAAGACTGGAACGGATGCGGTATTGTTCCTCGGCATGGGCGGAACGCAGCCGGGTCAACCGGATCAACTCCGCGTCCACCTGGGCCTTTTCAATCACCAGCGGATTGCCTGACGCAATGGCCTTCACCTCGGCGTATGTCAACGCGGCGGAGTCCAAATCTTCCAGCCGCCGAATGGTCATGTCCCCGCTCATCACCTGTGCGATGAACTTGGCCTTCGTTTCCAACGTCTGCCACATGTACGCATCGAAGGAACCTTCAGTAACGTAGCGAAAAACCTGCACGACGGCGTTTTTATTGCCCTGCCGGAGAATGCGCCCTTCGCGCTGCTCGACATCCGCCGGTCGCCACGGCGCGTCAAGGTGATGCAAGGCAATCAACCGTTCCTGCACGTTTGTCCCTGAACCCATCTTCTGCGTGCTACCGAACAGCACGCGGACCTTGCCCGCGCGCACATCCCGGAAGAGCGCCAGCTTGGAAGCATCCGAGTCGTAGTCTTGGATAAAGGCGATTTCCGATCTGGGGATGCCGAGCTTTTCCAGCTTCTGCGCCATGTCGTTATAAACGGAGAACCCCTTATCCTTCGGCGTGGACAAATCGCAGAACACCAGTTGGGTGGATCGCTCCGGTTTGGAGGTCTGCCAGATACCAAAAATTCTTTCGACCGCCAGATTCACCTTGCCCTGCGGTTCATCCGGCGCGCCTGGCTTCATCAAGCGAAGATCCAAGGCCGCCTTCCGCCCCTCGGAAGTGATTTTGAGCATGTTATCCACGCTGGGATCCACCCGGCCATTTTTCAACCGCTCGGCCCGTGCGGCGAGCGACTGCACGAATTCCTTCAGTTCCTCCGTGGCCGACGCATTGCGGATGGTTGGCTTCTCGCCGTCCAGCTTGGGGCGCGGCAGATTCAGCATGGCGGCGGTCTGCACGTCGGCGGACTGGCGGAACATCTGCATCAATTCCGGGACGTTGATGAACCGCGCGAAACGCGTGTTCAGCCGGTAGCCTGCGCCATCCGGCGAAAGTTCCATGGCCGTCACCGGTTCGCCAAACGTCGCCGCCCACGAATCAAAATGATGCAGGTTGTGCTTCTTTAACTCGTCATGCTGCAAATACCGCTGCATGGTGAACATTTCGGCCATGCTGTTGGCAATGGGCGTGCCAGTGGCGAACACCACGCCACCTCCGCCATTGAGCGATTGGACGTGGCGGACCTTCAAAAACATATCGAAAGCCCGCTCGCTGGCCGTTTGCGGCAATCCCGCCACGCGCGTCATCTTGGTGACGTAAAACAGATTCTTAAAATTGTGCGCTTCATCGACGAGCAACTTGTCCACGCCGAGTTCTTCAAAGGTCAACGTGTTGTCCTTTTTGTGTTCCGCCGCCAGCGACTGAAGTTTGGCTTCCAGCCGCTTCTTGGCCTTTTCAAGTTCCTTCACCAACCGGCGATTGGAACTGTCCGAGTGCTGGCGCTGGATCATTTCCAGCTCGTGAAGTTGTTCCTTGAAAAAGCGTTCCTGCGTTTCGCGGGCCAGCGGGATGCGCTCAAACCCGGAGTGCGTGACGATGACGGCATCCCAACTGCCAGTGGCGATGCGGCTGAACAGTTTCTTGCGGTTCTCTGACGCAAAATCCTCCTTGCCGGCCACCAGGATGTTTGCACCCGGATACAGCGTCAGCAACTCGGTGGAGAACTGGCCGAGCATGTGATTCGGAACGACAAACATCGGCTTGCTGGCGAGACCCAGCCGTCGCGATTCCATCGCGGCGGCAACCATGGTGTACGTCTTGCCGGCACCCACGACATGGGCCAGCAGCGTGTTGGGAGTTTGCAAAATGCGCCAGACCCCGGCCTTTTGGTGGGGGTGCAATTGAACCGCCCCACTCGCCCCGGGCAGGGTCAAATGGTCGCCGTTAAACGTGCGGACGCGTGTGTGATTAAAGGTGTCATTGTAGAGGCGGCACAGCCGTTCCCGCCGTGCGTCGTCGGTCCAGACCCATTCCTTGAACCTCTCCTTGATGCGTTCCTGCTTTTCCCGCGCCGCCTCGGTCGCCTGCACATTGACGCACGGCTTTTTGTCCACCAGGTCATAAACCGTGGGAGTTTTGAGATTGAGCGCGTCTTCAATCAATTCCAGCGCCGTGTAACGGTCCGTGCCCCAATCGGTCGTATTGGCGGTGGCGCTTTTGGCCTCCCAATTGGCATTGATATGCCAGGTGCCGAGGGCGTGGATGTGACCGATTTCCACCCCGGATGGAATATTGAGCAGTTCGTTCGTAAACTTCTGCACGTCCTCCGGCGGCAGCCAGGCCGCGCCCAGGCGCACGTCAATCTCCGTCGCCGCCAGGTCCGCTGGTTGGACCGATTTCAGCGCCTCGACATTTTCGGCGAAGCGCGGGTCGGTCACGGCGGCGGCATCCGCCACGGACAACTTCTCCCGCACATTGCCCGAAAGGTATTGGTCCTCAGTTTCCCACTGGTTCGTTTGGGGATTCAGAAAAATGACCCCTTTCAATTCGGGTAAAAATTCCGGCACCGGCTGATTGAGCAGGTCGGCCATACGTTCGAGGTCAACGCAACCACGTTCATTGAGGGTGACCAGCAAAGCCTCCTTCGGTGTGCCAGCCGATTCGACCGGTTGGCGAAGATGAATCGTCCGCTCCTGGAAAATCGTGGCTTTCGTCGCTTGCTTGGTCTCGTCGTTGTAGTTTTCCAGCGAAAGCAGGAGCGGCAAATCGGGGTCGCCGTCGAACGCCCGCTGGTTGGCGCGCAGGTTTATCGGTCCGAAACGCCCCACGAAACTATCGTAGGTCTGATTGAGTTGCTGCCGGGCTTCAACGACACGTTCCTCCGGGCTGCCATCCATCTGCGCCCGCAGACAATCCCGCACCGCATCCCGGACCGGAATCAGATGCCGGATGCGCGAGCGGACCTCGGCGGGTAAATCTGTCAGCGGACGCAAGTCGTTTTCCTCCCGGATGCAGACCATGCCATCGTGAAGACAATAGGCGTTGGGTTTAACCACCTCGGGTGCGGGAATGGATTGATCCAGCGTCGGTTCGGCGACCTTATGCGCTTGCGCTTCGTAAATACCCTGGGGAAGTTGTTCGACGGCTTGAGCCAGTGCTTCCGCCAGATCGCGCCCGTCCGGTTCCAAGGTCGGTTCGTTGGCCCCATACATCCTGCCTGCCCGCCGCATTTTCCCCAGCATCATTTCGGGATGGGTGGCGAAGTATTCATTGATCGTGAACGCTTCGCCCATGTCATTGATATAGCCGGCTGTTTTATTCCAAGCGGTGCCCGTCGGCGATTCGCCAGTCTGGAGTTTGCGGAGCATTACCATGTCGGTGGTCACCTCCGTGCCGGCGTTCTTTTTGAAAGCGTCATTCGGCAGGCGGATGGCCCCCAACATCTCGGTGCGTGTGGACAACAATTCGCGCAGCGTGGAATCGAGTTTATCCATCGTGCCCCGCGACGTGATGAACATCATCAGTCCGCCGGGGCGGACTTTCTCCAAGGCCGCCGCGAAGAAATAATCGTGGATGGGAAACTTGTAATTATTCCAACGTGGATCGTGGACGGTATAATCACCAAACGGCACGTTGGATATGGCCAAGTCATAAAAGCCATCGGCCAGTTTGGTCTGCTCAAACGCCTGGGCACGAATATCCGCGTCGGGATACAGCGCCTTGGCAATGCGGGCCGTCAGCGGATCGATTTCAATGCCGGTGACGGTCGAGCGGCGGAGCATGGCTTCGGGCATGAGGCCGAGGAAGTGGCCGATGCCGCAGGCGGGTTCAAGCACCCGCCCGCCCTTGAACCCAAACCGTTCGGCGGCACGATACATCGCATCAATAACGGGCGGCGCGGTGTAATGGGCGTTGAGCGTGGTGGCGCGGGCGGAACGATGTTCTTCATCCGAAAGGATTTCTGACAGGCGGAACTGCTCCTTGCGCCAGTCGGCGTTGTCCGGGTCGAATACCTGGGGAAGCCCACCCCAGCCGACATATTTTACAAGCGTGGCTTGTTCCTCCGAGGTTGCCGGTCGGTCTTCGGCAGCCAGTCGCCGTAGCATTTCAATGGCCGCAAGGTTCCTTTGGAATTTGGCCTTCGGGCCACCGTCCCCCAAGCGGTCTGCCTCCGTGATGCGATAGGCATTAAGATTCTTGGGCGGTTCTTCGTGATGCCGGTGATGGCCCTCTGCGGTTATGCCTCGGGCGGTAGGAGCAGATATTTCTCCCGCACCATCTCCCACGCCTGGGTGTGCGCCTGCTGCGCCGTTGATCCCTGCTGCATCAACTGCGTCCGCAGTGTGGTCATTTCGTCCTTCGTCTTTTCCTCCGCCTCCAGGAGCATCTGGTGCAGCAGCCCCTTCCGTTCCAGTTCGCGCACCATTTGGGGACAATGTTCCCGCCAGTGCTGCTCTGCCATCCGTCCGTATTGTGTCAGTGGTGTCATGTGTTGTCGGCCTTTGCGTTGAGAAAAGGTCCAGCTGATTTAATTCTACAGATTTTCGCCGGGTTGCCATGATTTTCTTGGGGGTGTTTCGTGGGCCCTTGGGTCATGGTGCGAACAGGTCGGTAAGAGGCACGCGCAATGCCTTGGCGAGGTAAAAGGCGTGTTTGTCCGTGGCCGCATAGCGTTGCAACTCGATGCTGGCCAGAATATCCCGGGTGATCTCGAAGTAGTTCATCACTTCCAGCCTCGCCACCAGCATATTTTGCGACAGCCGTTGCTGGTTGCGCAGCCGGGCCACCTTGCGCCCGATGAGATTGGCGTTGCGTGGCCGCTTCGCCTGGCTCAGATCGAGGATTTCCGTTGAATCATTCAGGAGCAGACCGCCGTTCCAACCATGGTCACGCGTCGATTCGGTCGATTTTTCAGTTGAAACTTTCATTCAGGTTTGTCATTGTTCACTCTGTTGACAAGACAATGGCTAACCCGGTTAACTTTGTCAACTAGTTATTGCTAACAGTGTGAACACTCTTGTTAAATCGCCAGAGCAGGTCGAAATTGCGGAGATTATTGAGCGGCTGGAAACTGAGCAGGGGCTCAGCAAAGCCGAGATCGCCCGGCAATTGGATATTGAGCGTGCCTACGTCACCATGCTGGCCAAAGGACAGCGCACCCCGCCGCCCCGGACGCTCAATCAAATGCGCGCGTTGGAGG
>Ga0302319_10000790_pt1 | contig 70759 bp, 50 predicted proteins | sample Bog_T0_2_FD_203319 | JGI IMG/M metagenome (GOLD analysis project Ga0302319, IMG submission 203319) | Peat permafrost microbial communities from Stordalen Mire near Abisko, Sweden - Bog_T0_2 | ecosystem: Environmental > Terrestrial > Soil > Wetlands > Peat | place: Sweden: Abisko, Stordalen Mire...
GAACTGGCTGATGAGTGCGTCGGTGCGAGATTTCAAGACAGATGCCTCCGCGGTGCGGGATTTGGGACGAGTGGTCATTTCGGGCTCAAAGCGGGGTCGAAAATGTCGATGGTAAAGGTGTTGAGTGATCGCGTATAGTACCCTTCGAAGGATTGAGGGACAACTTTGCGGAGCCTTGCGCAATCGTTTGCGCTAACCTAAGACTTGTACCACCTGCAATTCAAGCGAGTCAAGAGATTAACTCTCAAAGACAGACCAGCGCGGAGGACTTGTGGCAATGTTCGATCGTGACGTATTAACGATGAATCGGAGGCAGGCAGTCAAGGCCATGGCGGGTGCTGCGGGTTGTGCGCTTGTGCCTGGCGCTTTTGCCGCGGCTGATGGCTGGCATGCGAGCAAGGAGGACGAGGCTTTCCTGGATGACTTGGAACGGCAGGGGTGCCTCTTTTTCTGGGAGCAGGGCAGCGAGAAGACGGGGCAGGTGCTCGACAGGGCGCGCAATGATCTTGGCGGCAAGCGTGACCCGCGGACAATGGCCAGCATTGCGGCAACAGGCTTTGGCTTGAGCGCGCTTTGCATTGCCGATCATCGCGGGTATCTGCCGCATGCGCAGATTGTGGAACGGGTGAAAACAACACTCCATTGGCATCTGAACACTTTGCCGGAAGTCCACGGGTTTTACTACCACTTCACCAATATCGAGACCGGCAAGGCAGTCCCGGGCGTGGAACTTTCCTCGATCGACACGTCGCTGCTGCTGTGCGGGGTTCTGACGGCCGGCTCCTATTTCGAGGACAAGGAGATTCGCTCGCTGGCGCAACAGATTTATGAGCGCGTGGATTGGCCATGGATGCTGAATGGTGGCAAGACATTCTCGATGGGGTGGCATCCGGGCAAGGGGTTTCTGGATTCGCGCTGGGAGAAATATTGCGAGTTGATGATGATCTACCTGCTGGCCATTGGCTCGCCGACGCATGCGGTTTCGCCTGACCACTGGAAGAGCTTTACGCGTCCGGTGATTCACTACAAGGGCTACGAATTCATCAGCGGGGACGACCCAATTTTTACGCACCAGTATTCGCAGGCCTGGTATGACTTCCGCGGCAAGCGCGATGCATATGCGAACTACTTTGAAAACTCGGTGACGGCGACCCGCGCACACAAGGCGTTCTGCCTTTCCTATCCGCAGTGGTACAGCGAGGACTACTGGGGCATGTCGGCGTCGGATACGGAGACGGGATATGCGGCCTGGGGCGGACCTCCTGCACAGGGCAATATCACCGGGGCGGTGGTGCCGTGCGCGGCGGCGGGATCGCTGGCTTTTTTGCCCGCGGACTGCCTTCATGTTTTGCGGGCGATGCGGGCGAAGTGGGGCAAGCAGGCGTGGGGACGGTATGGATTTGCGGATGCGTTTCATCCCGCGACCAACTGGTATGACCCGGATGTGCTGGGAATCGACCAGGGAATCTCTGTGATTATGGCGGAGAACCTGCGTTCCGGGCTGATCTGGAAGGCTTTCATGGGCAACGCATCGAGCGTAAATGCGTTGGAGCGGGCCGGATTTCACGGAGTCGGGCTGGCGGCGGGATGAGTATTTCGCATTCCAGCAGGTGCAGATCACGCTTAATGCGGACTTATGCGTTGCAGCGGTCTATGATTGGAGAAACCCTAAGTGACCAAATCTCCACTTAAGCCGATAACACTGAAGGAGCTCGCAGGCATTCTGGAGCTCTCGCAGTCCACTGTGTCACGCATCGTCAACGGTGCGGCGACAGCGCATCGCATTGCGCCGGAAACGCAGGAGCGGGTCCTGCACGCAGCGGCGCTCTATGGATATTCCGCGAATACAGTGGCCCGGAGCCTGCGTCAGAAGCGGACGTACACAATTGGCGTGATTGTTCCGGAGATCAGCGAAGGGTATTCGACAGCGGTGCTGAGCGGCATTGAAGACGAGCTGCTGAAGGACGGCTTCTTCTACTTTGTGGTGAGTCATCGCCATCGCGTGGACCTGCTCGAGGGCTATCCTCGCATGATGCTGGCGCGCTCGGTAGAAGGGATCATTGCAGTGGATACGCCGCTGGAGCAAGAGCTGCCTGTGCCGCTGGTTTCTGTTTCAGGGCACCGGCGCCGGGCCGGCGTCATCAACATTGAGCTTCATCATGACCAGGCGGCGCACCTGGCGCTGGAGCACTTGCAGAGCCTGGGGCACACGCGGATCGCCTTTATCAAGGGGCAGGAATTCAGCTCGGACACGAACCAGCGCTGGCAGGCGATTGTGGATGTTGCCAAGACATTGGGCATTCGTGTTGACCCACGGCTGGCGGTGCAGTTGCAGGGGCCGGAGCCGGGACCGGGGCCCGGGTTGGAAGTGACGCGCGCACTGCTCAAGACGGGCGAGCCCTTCACCGCGATCTTTGCGTTCAACGATGTAACGGCGATTGGGGCGATTCTTGCGCTGCGCGAGGCCGGACTGAAGGTGCCGCGCGATGTGTCAGTGCTGGGCTTTGACGATGTGCTGATTGCGTCCACGAACAACCCACCGCTGACCACGATCCATCAGCCTCTGCGGGCCATGGGGCAGGCGGCGGCAACAACGCTGCTGGGGCTCATCCGCGATGAGATTCCGAGGCCGCACCCGCCGGTGATCACGGTCTATCCCAAGCTTGTGGTGCGCGACTCGACGGGTTCTGTGGCATTGCAGGCTGCGGCAGCTCGGGCGCACGGGGATGATTAGACTGGGCATTCACACGCGAGGATGTCGCGAAGACGCGGGAAACGTTTGAGAAGTTGAATCAGACGTGGGCGGGGGACTCTTTGGCGGGTTATTCGTTGTGCGTTTGGACGTCGACGAGAAGCCGAAGCAGGCGCTTCGACTCCGCTGACAAAAGCTTCGCTTCTCTGAACACCTCCGGCTGAGGGCCCAGCTTTCGCCGGTCTCAAAAGCCTGACCGAGAGGACCCACAGTTTCGATGGGTCAGCAACGGCGTTCCTTGGAAATGTAACCTGCATCGCAAGTCGGCTGCTCAGGATGGCATTGCCGATCAAAGTTGGATTTGCTGCGCAAGAAAATTCCGCCAGCAGAGTACCCCAGGACGCGGGTGCTTTGCTGGCGGTGAGAAAGAGGCATTCAGTTGACCGCTGGCCGAGCTCAACTGAACCTGGCCAGACGCCTTTGAGCGCGAGTTAGAAGTTGAAGCGCGCCTGTATGTCGATGGTTCTCGATCCGAGCGCACCCGACGACTGGCCAAGATTCGAGTTCCCGATGTTTGTCGATAGGTCACTTGGGTTGATGTTCAAAATGTTAAAAGCGTTGAGCATGTCGGCCTTGAATTCGATCTTCGCGTTTTCACCCAGGACTTTCATGTTGGGCAAGCCGAAGCTCTTGGCGATGGTTAAATCGACATCCCTGTATCCGGGACCAGAAAAGGAGTTGCGACCGATTCCAGGCGGCGGAATGAAGTTGGTTGTCGACTGTCCAGGATTGTCGGTAATGGCAGCGTCGTAATTCGGCACCGCAAAGTAGTTATTCGCGAATTGGTCATTGTTCGCGCCGGTGTTGGTAGTGCCCGGATTGGAGAAGTTACTTCCAGTCTTGAAGGCATCGTTATTGGTGCTGTGGCCGGCTCCCCCAAGGTATTGCGGACGCAGGCTCTGGTATCCGTAGTTGCAGCTATTGCAGTAGATCTGGTGTGCCGCCGTGTAGACCGGAGTCCACCCGAAGCCTGAGTGAAAGGTCGCGATGCCGCTGAGCGACCATCCACCGACCACCTTCTCAGCCCAGTTCTGGCCGCCGTGAAAGATAACCGGCTGCCAGACGCCAAAGACCTTGAAGGAATGGTTGATGTCAAAATCGGACCGGCCGTAGGAGAATTTGGGATTGTACAGATATGCGTCCCGAGAGTACGGGCCGGAGTCTGTATCCGAGCTGCGGGCCCATGTGAACTGCGCCTCGGCGGAGAAGGTGTGGGAGAACTGGTGCTTGAGTCCGGCGAGCATCATGTTGTTCATCGACCATCCGCCGCTGCCAAACGTGTTGATGCCATTGACAAGGGGATTCAACGGATCGCCCTGAATTGTCCCGTAAGCGTTGGCGTCGTAGTTGTAGAGGAGATGGCGGCCGACGCTGCCCTCATAGCCGAGATTGGCGACCAGGGAGTGACCGAAATCGTACTCAGTGTCGAGCGAGTAGTGTTCGAGGTACTGGGTCGGCATACGGCCGGGCAAGCCGCCCAGATTGGCGCCCCCTCCAGTCGGCAGACCGGCGGAGTTGAATGTCGTAATGGCGTTGGGGTTTGACGGGTACCCGTTGATGTTGGTGGGGCTACTGGATACCGCGTAGACGATATTGGGGTTGATCTGGGTGGGGCCTTTGCTGGAACTTGAAAGATAGTTGGTTCCGGGCGGGTTGTAATCGTAATTGTTGGAGTTTGCGATCTGCTCCTGGTTGTAGTTCAACCCGAAGCCGCCGCGAACTACCAGTTTGCCGGCGTCGCGGATCGGGCTCCAATTGAAGCCGAACTGCGGTCCGAAGTTCATCTTCTGCGCTTGCCAGGCGCCTATTTTGGTATGCAGTGCGATCCCTGTCAAAAGGGCGCTTCCGGTGCCGAACGTGAGCACACCCTGGTTGTTGTCCTTGTCGGTAAGCGGTCCAAAATAGGAATAGCGCAGGCCTAAACTCAGGGTCAGATTGGGACGGATCCTCCAGTCATCCTGAAAGAAGGCGCCGAAGAGATTCTCGCGATTGTCGTTGCGGTAGCCTCCGGGAATGCCGGTGGTTGCTTGAAAGGGACCGCCCTCGGCCTCGGGGGCATCGTTCACGAAATCCCAGAGATTGTAGAAGGTGTAATCCGGCGCTCCGATCGGATCGTTCAAATAGTAGAGCCGGGTTAGATCGAAGCCGAACTTCATGGTTTGCGCGCGCAACACCTTGGTGGCAACGTCCTTGTAGCCATAGGTCCATTGGTCGAGATGGCTGGGGGATCCCACGCTGAAGCTACCGATGCTTATGCTCCCGATCCCGGAGACATAGGCCTGGGGCAGACCAAAGGGAGCCTGCGGATTGCTGGTCAGCTCGTTGTAACGCCACCCGGCGGCATTGGCGCGGGCCTCATTCAGCAAGGTCGGCGAGAAGGTATGGTTCCAGATCACCGAGAAGGCATCGTTGATCTGCGAGTGATTGAAGAGGTCGTAGCCCAGACCACCGTTGTAGGTTGTTGTGGTGGCTGGAACCCAGTAAATCGCAAAGCTGGCGTGATCTTTGGCGGTTACGTCGGCATCGAGCCGCCCGTTGTACTGCTTGAAATCGCTGCTGGTTGGATTGCTGGTGCTGTAGAAGGCGATATCAGGGACGTTCGAAAGCCCGCTGCCGATACCGGGTGTGTTGTTGTCGACATAGGTGAGGTCCTGTGTGCCAAGGCCGGTGGTCAGCGGCGAACCGATGTTCAAGCCCCCAGAGACGGTTGTGCAATTTGGGCCCGCCGTTTGCCCCTTGGGAGCAAGTCCGATGGTGCTGCAGTCTGCCGATGTGATCACGGTACCGAGAACCGCAGCCTTGGGGAAATTCAGATAAGTTGCAGCGATGCTGCCGGTGGGAGCCAACGGTGCGAGCGCCGAAGTTGTGTACCATCCCGTACCGGTTGCGGGGGTGTTCTGGCTTTGTCCCTCGTAGTTGAAAAAGGCAAAGACCTTGTTTTTCCAAATCGGGCCGCCAATGCTGCCGCCGAGTTGGTTGTAACGGTCTGAATCCCTGAGCAGACCGCGCTCTGAGGGGGTGAGGATGGTTCCTTTCGGACCGGCGTTCGAAACCGACTGGGGGCCGTTCCAACGCTGGTACGCATTCAATCCTGGGCGGAAAACCTCGATGAAAACACTGCCGTGTAGATCGTTGGTTCCGCTCTTTGAAGTGATTTCGGTGATCGCACCCGAGAAGCGGCCATTTTCCGCGTCATAGGCATTGGTGACGACTTTGATGTTGCTGACCGAATCCTGACTGGGAGTAACGACAGTCGATCCGCCCCAAACGGCGCTCACGGTGTTGATACCGTCAACGGTGTAGGCGTTGCTTTGAAACTGCTGGCCATTGGTGTTCGCCGAGGCGCCGTTTTCCGTGGCAAAGATACTGCTGGAACCTCCGAGGTTGCCGCCGCCACCGTGACTGGCGCCGGACTGAGTCCCCGGTGCGGCAAAACCGCCGCCGCCGCTACTCTGCGCTCCATCGGCGATGACGCCTGGAGCCAGCTGAATGAGGCCGGTCACGTCGCGCTGGAAAGCTGGCATATGCTGGATTTGATTTTCCGAAATGGTTGTTCCGTTGTCCGCGGTCTCTGTATCCAGGACCGGCTCGGCTGAGGCGTTCACGGTCACGGTCTCCGAATCGGCGCCAATTTCAAGTACAACGTTCAAGGCGTTTGGCTGTTCTGGAATCAATTGCAGGTCGTCGAGGACCTTTTTCTTGAAGCCGTCTCTTGTGACGACGAGGGTGAAGTGGTCGGCCGGAAGAGCGTTGAAGTTGAAGATGCCTGCATCGTTGCTTGTTCGAACTACCGTCTCGTTGGTCGACTTGTTTGTGAGTGTGAGCTTTGCTCCCGGAACCAATGCGCCGGTTGGGTCAGCAACAGTCCCTTGAATGGATGTGCGGTACTGTGCGCGGGCCGGGGAGGCGACGCACATGAAGAGCAGCATGACGCAGCAGCCGAAGAGAGCGGCAAGCAGGGGGCCTGCCTGGCGTCTCTGGGGTGGCCGTTTCTGGGGTGGAAAACTAGCTGAATCAAGCAGTTGCATTTTGGTCTCCTCAATCAAAACAGTTGGCGTTCCTGGGGCGAACGTTGGGGTAAAGCCGATGCGCATCTGGAGAAGAACATGTCTCTTGCACAATCGATTGCGCAACGTCGTATTGTTACCACTGGCGAGATTTATCTGTCAACTGAATCTTTGCTGAATAGGGCTGAGTTTCATTTTGTGAAGGCGGTGTATGCTGGTCAGCGTGCGCCGCGGGCGAGCAAGCGATAACGAGAAAGAGTACCGCTGAAAATGGAGAACTTAATGGTCAAGAGGGCACACTCCCGTGTTTGTTTTTGGTTTTTGGCGCTGACCTGGTTTTTGGGTGCGTTTGTGGCGGGGCAGGCGGCATGGGGAGCGAGCAATCGAACAACGTTGGCCTTGAAGACGGACGATGTGCTGCCGACGGGGAACGAATGGATTGCGCTGCCGGATATTCGGGCGGTTGACGGGGCGCTGGGAACGTTTAATGTGATCTCGATGCGGGACCGCGGGCTGCTGCAGGTGGCGGGAGCGGCAGGCGCGCCCGTTTTGCAGCCGTATTTTGTGGCGGGCGGCAGGCCGCTGGCGATTCATGATCCTAAATGGGAGCTGATCGAGTACTGGATTCCGACCGCGCGGCAGACGGTGGATGGGATGGAGGCGACGCTCACCTGGTGCGCGCCGCCGGGGTCGAGAGCGGCGTTTTTGCGGATGACGCTGACCAACCGGAGGGCGGAGCCGGTTCCGGTGGCGCTGGGGCTGAGGGGGCAGTTTGGCAGCCTGAGCCGGGTGACGTATGTGCCGGTGGAATTGCGCGGGGAGCGGGTGGTGGGTGAGGCGGCATGGGTGGCGCCGGGCGAGACGTTCAGCTTTATCACGCACGATACGCTGTTTGCGTGGTCAGTGATTCATCCCGAGTCGCAGGCGGAGGTGACGGAGCCGCCGGTGTCTGCCGTTCCGGCGCTGGATGCGAAGAAGGAAGTGACGCTGAAGCCGGGTGAGAGCACAGGGGCGCTGTTCATCCTGGGGGTTGGGGTTGAGGAGTTCAGTGCGTCGCACGGGGCGCGGGCACTGCGGGAACTGCTGGAGCGGAATGGCTCCGAGGGGATGATTGAGCAGACGGCGGCCTGGCTGAAGGCGCGAACGCGGACGACGGGGCAGGCCGATCTGGACTTGCTGATGAACAGGAATTACCTGTTCACGGAGCTTTATGCGTGGGGCCGGACGATCGATACGGAGCAACTGGTGGGGATTACTTCGCGGAGCCCGCGGTATTACGTTTCGGCTGCTTACTGGGATCGGGATGCGATGCTATGGAGCTTTCCTGCGTTGCTGGATATCGACAAGCCGATGGCGCGAGAGGCGCTGAATTATGCGCTGACCACGCAGCTGCGAAACGCTGGGACACATAGCCGGTTTATCGATGGGATTGTTTTGGAAGATGGGTTCCAGCTGGATGAGGCGGTGGCGCCGATCCTGGCGCTGGCGAGTTATGTGGAGCAGACGGGCGACGTTGATTTTCTGTCAGCACATAGGGAAGATGTGATAACTCTGCGCGACCGGCTGCTGGGGCGCTATGACGCCGCGACGGGGCTGTACTCGTCTCTTCAGGACTCGCAGGACGAGTTTCAGTTGATGCCGTTTGTGACTTACGACAATGCGCTGAGCTGGCGGGCGCTGAATGATCTTTCCGCGCTGCTGAAGCGGATGAATGATGCGGCCGGCGCGGCGGAGATGAGCAAGAGGGCGGAGGAGTTGCATGCGGCAGTGATGGCGCATTGTGTGTCCAGTGCCGCGCCGGGAGCTGCCGGGCCGATGTTTGCTTCAGCGACAGATGGGAAGCAGTTTGTGTTCACCGAAATTCCACCGGGATCGCTGATGAAGCTGCCGGCGCTCGGATTTATTGCGGAAACGGACCCGGTTTTTGCGAACAGTTATAAGTGGCTTCATTCGAGCAGCTATAAGTACTCCTACTCAGACGAGCCTTATGGACTACCGGGAAGTTATCGGCTAGTATTCACGACTTCCTGGAGCATTGCGGACCACCTGTCGCTGGCAATGGGGAAGGAGCGTGCGCTGAAGGTACTGCGGGCGAGCAACTGGGACGGGGGGATTGTTACCGAGGGTGTGGATGCGAAGACGGCGAAGATGGACCAGGCCGGCAGGGCCTTTGCGACGGCGGCTGGCTACGTGGCTCATGCGATCTGTAAACTTGCTTGCACGGACCGGTAGGCACGCGGCGGTTCCGATGAGCGGATGAGAGAAGAGACGAGCGCATGAGGGGGATCCGGAGGGAGCTTGAGGTCTTCCTGAGCTGCTCGCGGCGGATGCGGGTGCTGCTGGTCGCCAACATGACCTATGCGCTGGTGCTGCCGGTGATCGAGATCTTTGTCGCGGCGTATGTCATGCGCAACTCGCAACAGGTGAGCAGGGTTGTCACCTATCAGCTGGCATTGTATTCAGCGACTCCTGTTGCGTTCCTGGTGAACGGGCTGCTGCTGGGGCGGGTGGGTGTGAAGCGGCTGTACGGCGCGGGGATGGTGCTATCAGGGCTGTCGATGATGTTCCTGATGCGAACGGGAGAACTGACGCTGGCGGGGATTGCCACGTCCGGGCTGGCGATGGGGCTGGCGACGGGTTTGTTCTGGGCGAATCGTGGATTCCTGGCGCTGGCCAGCACGGAGGACAGCAACCGCAATTATTACTATGGGATTGAGACGTTTGCGGGAACGCTGTCTGCCGTGGTGGTGCCGGCGCTGATTGGCTGGCTCATAGCCGGAACCCTGCATTTCGGATGGATGGGCGGAGATGCGAACCGGGCCTACCGGGTGATTGCGGTAATTGTATTTGCGCTGACGCTTTTGGCCGCGGGCATCGTGCAGCGCGGCACGTTCCGCAATCCGGCACGGACGCGGTACATCTTCTTCCGGTTTCGCACGATGTGGTACCGGCAACTCGAGCTGGCACTGCTGAAGGGGCTGGCACAGGGGTCGATTGTGACGGCGCCCGCCATGCTGGTCATGTTACTGGTGGGCAAGGAAGGCACGTTGGGAGCGACTCAGGCGATTGGCGGCGTGGTGTCAGCCTGCGTGCTTTACGTGGTGGGGCGCAAGACATTGCCACATCATCGCGAGACGGTTTTCTCGACGGCGCTGCTGCTGTTTCTGCTTGGGGCAGTGGTGAACGCTATCCTGTTCAACGCGGTGGGAGTGCTGGTGTTTCTGGGGTGCCTGGTGTTGGCCAAGCCGATGCTCGATCTTGCCTACAACCCAATTGAGATGAGCGTGATTGACAGGATGGCCGCGCTGGACGGGCGCAGCGAATACGCGTATTTTCTGAATCATGAGTTTGCCTTGTTTGCCGGACGGTTTCTGGGCTGCGTCCTGTTTCTTGCCATTGACGCACGGTGGTCCGGGGTGGCGGCTCTGAAGTATGCGCTGCCGGTGGTAGCGCTCGTGCAATTGCTTTCAATCCGGGTTGCGGGCCGGATTTCGCGCGATTTAGATCGTTGTGGGGCAGGCGCCTGAAAGCACGGCAGCCCGTCCACGCCTGATGCGCGTAACCATCTTGTATTTGTTACCGGTAACCGGAATTGTCAAGTACCAACGGCCCACCCGAATGACGGGAAAGAGTCATTGGCATGACGGGTTCGGGGAGGCATGATGAAGGTGTTGCTGCCGGATTCACGACGAATTCCTGTATTCTGGATTCCACATCGAAGCCAATCCTTCGCCTGGGGGAAGAGTTCGTCCAGTGCAATTCTGTGGCATGTCTCAGATGTTGGTGGCTGGACGACTCCAAAGGTGTGAAACAGCACCATCATCGCTCACCAGGACTCGGCTCGGCACTGGAATTGCAATATAGACCCTGGTCGGCATACTGGCCACTTGCTTTTTATTTCGCCGGCTGATCTTTAAAATCACGGGCAAGCACGATTGCCTTTTACGGTCGACCGGACGCGCAATCCGGCACTCCCTATTCTATTGGTCGGAAGGTGAAAAATGAGCACAACCGCAGTTGCTCCTCAGCTAGAGGATGAATCTCTCAGAGAATCGGTACAGCAGCAGATCGCTACGATGGTGGACGGTCTCATCGATCAACTTCCCAACCCGGACTTCCTGACGCCGGCAGAGCGCCGCGGCATTATTGCCCGTTATTCCGCAGTTCTTGAAGGTAATTTCATTTACTGGATGACCGCCGCTTCGATTGCGGTGAAATCGGAGGAAGTTCGCGAGATTCTCGGAGAGAACCTGCTTGAAGAGGTTCGCGACGCGCATCCGTTGATGCTTCGCAAATTCGCGATAGCCGCGCATGCGTTCCCCACCGATACAGACGCCCTGGCGGCGGATGCGGAACTTACCGCAGTTCGCCTGTTCCTGGGCAAGTTGAAGGGTGTGCAGTCGGTGCTGACGATGGCCTTCTTCGAAGGCTGGATTCAGCGATTCATGGCCTACCTGGCGGACCTGGCAAAGCTGCAGGGCTCGACCGAAATGGTGTACACGGACGTGCATGGAGTGTGCGATGTGACGCATACGGCAGAGCTGTTCCGTGCGCTTTCGCTGGAGATGGCCATCAACCCGATCAGCCCGGATGCCGACCTCTTCGAGGGCGTGGATATTCTGCGCAACTTGATTGTTGCGATCGTCCAGGGCCCGATCACTCAGGCAGCGGCATAAACCGGCTTACGCGGAAATTCTAGAGGAGCAGGACGTTGCGGGAACAGGACGTTGCAGTGACAAACCAGCTCCACGAGAACGAAACGATAGAAGAGCGCGCTGGCTACTACCCGGTTTCCGGCGCGCATCTTTATGCAGTGCTGCACGAGGTGGCCGAGCCAGTGGCGCGTGTCCTGCTAGTGGGGCCGTTTGCCTCGGAGCGACATAACTCCTATCTGCCGTGGGTTCGGTGGGCGCGTTATCTAGCGGCGGCCAATGTTGAAGTTCTTCGCTACGACTATCGCGGCACAGGCGAGAGCACGGGCGACTTTGAAGCAATGACCTTCGCCGACTGGAAGGAAGACGTTACGCTTCTGTCCGCCTGGCTGAAGGACCGCGAGCCAAAAGCCCCCCTGGTTCTGCATGGACTTGGCTTGGGTGCGATACTTGCAGGCAAGGCTTTTGATGCAGGAACTGGCGACGGCCTGCTGTTGTGGAGTGCGCCGGCTAACGCGAACCAGGCGCTGCGACAGACGCTGATGCGCTGGGTTGGTCTGGAACAAATCTTCAAATTTGGGGATGACCGCCAGTCAGCTTCGGATTACATCCGGAAGCTGGAAGAGGGATCGCCGCTGGAAGTAGATGGCTACCGCTGGTCGGTGAAGTTGTGGCAGGAGTCATTCGAATTTGCCATGCCTGCGGCGCTGGCAAGCGAAGAGATTGCGGCCCAGTCCTACACCCGGCCGGTGCGCTCGGTGAAGCTGACCAGAGACGCCGCACCGTTGACCAAGGGGGGCCTGGTTGGATTTGACGATTTGAAAGACTTCAGCTGGTTGTATGCTCCAAACCGGGAATGGATTCTCGCCATGGCACTGAAGGGCGTGGGAGGAATCCCGTATGCGTGAGGCGCCTATGCTTGGGTGCATCGACGAGCGTGAACTGATCATGTTGGGCGGACTCGATGTGCGCCTTCAAGGCACGTATCATCGGCCCAGGAGTGGGCTGTCCGTGGCTTCCGGCGGGAACGGTCGTGTCGGTGTATTGTTCGTGAACTCGCTATCGCTGCCACGGGCGGCGAGTGGCGACTCCGCGGTTCACTGGGCGAATGGAGTGGCGGCGCTGGGGTATCCCGCATTTCGAATCGATCTTCCTGGGATTGGCGACTCGGCAGGGCACGCATCAACAGACTTGCTGGATCGCATCAACGCCGGAGAGCTTGCACCGGTAACCGACGCTGCCATCAAGGAACTGGTAAGCCGCTTTGGCTTATCGGGCATCGTCGTTTTTGGTCATTGCGCGGGCTCGGTTTCAGCGGTCTATGCAGGTGCTGCGGCGAGGGACTGCAAGGGGCTGATTCTGCTGGACCCGTACTTCCATTTGCCGCAGGCGAAGCGGCCAAAGCTGCGCGAGGAGTTAAGCGGCTGGGCACGGCGGAGCAAAGTTGGAGGATCGCTGAGCAATTTATACGACCGCGCGAAGAACCTTGCCATGAAGACGCGCGGGGGCGGGCCGCCGGGGAATGCCAACAAGCAGCTTCTGGGTTGCTGGAAGCATGTGGCGTCGGCGGGCATGCCGGTGCTGCTGTTGAAGGCACCGGGGATCAAGGCGCAGGGGACAAAACCGCGCGTCGGCGAGTTCGACTACATCGAATATGTGTTGAAGCTGGCGGGTCGCAGGAACTGCGTATCGGCCGCGTTTGTTGAGGGAGCGGATCACTCCTTTGCGAACCGAGCAGGACGCGTAGCCGTGCAGAGCCACATTGCCGAATGGCTCGCGATGCACTTTCCGCTCCGCAATTCTGAAGTGAAGAATAATACGGTGCCGCGTGGAAGCAAAGACTCGGCTGATTCGATTGAGTCGAAGACGGCAGATAAAGAACACTGTTTGGTTATGGAAGGCAGGTAAGCAAAGCAATGGATGTGAAAGCAGAGATAATTGCGCAGTTCAAACAGGTGGCGCAGGAGCAGGACAAACGGTTGGCGCCCTTGACTGATGAGCTGGCCCTGCTCAACTCAGGATTGGACTCATTGTGCTTCGCGATTGTGGTGGCGAGGCTCGAGAATTCCCTTGGCGTGGATCCCTTCAGCGATGACGAAGATGCTCGCTTTCCGGTTACGTTTGGCGACTTCGTTCGATTCTATGAAAATGCAAAAGGCTAACCCGATTACCCTGTGGTCTTCAATCATCGCCTCCGGAAACCTGTCGAAGCGGGTGCTTGTTGGGGTGGATGCGAAGGCGACCTGGGGTGAACTGGTCTACGGCACGCTTCTTGATTGCCCGACGGATCAGTTTCGCGGCAAATGCGTGCTGCTGGCGACGACGGACCAGTTTCGGGCCTCGGCAGCGCTGATTCAACTCGACGGCATGGCGCGTCGCGTGGTGCTGTTTCCGCCAGACGTGTCGCTGGATCATCTTGCGTATGTTGCAAAGACTGCTGAAGCCGATGTGCTGATAACTGACAACGCGGGGACGGCGAGTGCGCGGCACGGCATTGGACGCGTAGTGATGTGCGGACGGAGCGCAGTCGCGCCGGATGCGGACCGCGAAGAGCAACTGGAGACAGAATGGATTCTGCTCACATCCGGAACGACGGGACAGCCGAAGCTGGCGGTGCATACGCTGGGAAGCCTTGCTGATTCGGCGTGGGAGACGAACCCCAATGCAGCTGCGACGGTGTGGAGCACGTTCTACGACATGCGGCGCTACGGCGGGCTGCATATATTTCTGCACGCGGCATTGACGGGCACATCGCTGGTGGTTTCGAGTGCGCTGGAGCCGGTGGCGGATTTTCTTGCGCGGGCAGGGGCGCACGGGGTCACGCATATTTCAGGCACTCCTTCGCACTGGCGTCGCGCGCTGATGAGTCCGTGGGCTGACCGCATTGCGCCGGGCTATATTCGCATGTCCGGAGAGATTGTGGACCAGGCGATTCTGAACCGGGTGAAGGCGCAGTTTCCGCAGGCGAAGATCGAGCATACCTTTGCTTCCACGGAGGCCGGCGTCGGCTTCAACGTGAGCGATGGATTGATGGGATTCCCGCCGGAAATCCTGACCCGCAACCCGAAGATCGAAATGCAGATTGAAGACGGCACCTTGAAGATTCGGTCGACACGGACGGCAACGCGTTACCTGGTGGCGGAAAGTCCAGTACTCAAGGACGCCGATGGATTTGTGGATACAGGGGACACGGTGGAATTGCGCAATGGTCGCTATTACTTCACTGGGAGACGCGACGGGACCATCAACGTGGGCGGATTCAAGGTGCATCCAGAAGAAGTGGAGGCGGTGATCAATCGTCATCCGCAGGTAGCGATGTCGCTGGTGAAGGCGAAAAAGAGCCCGATTACCGGCTCGCTGGTCGTTGCCGATGTGGTGCTGAATGCGGCGTACACAGGGAGCGGACCCGAAGCACTGCGCGACGGAATTCTGCAATTCTGCAGCGCCGAGCTTGATGCGCACAAAGTTCCGGTGACAATCAATATTGTTCCCATGCTGACGATTGCGGAGTCTGGAAAGCTGGTGCGCCGCGATGCGTAACGTGATTGTGACTGGCGGGAGCCGCGGGCTTGGATTGGGCATTGCACGAAAGCTGATCGCGTCGGGATTCCGCGTGATCGTGATTGCACGCAAGGAGAGCGCGGAGTTGCTTGCGGCGAAGACCGAGGTCGAGTTGATGAACCCTGGCTTGCCTCCGAATTCAAGCTCGCTGCATTTTGTGCCGTTCGACCTGGCCGATCTCGATGGGATCCCGGCAATGGTCAAGCAACTTCGCAAGGAATTTGGCCCGCTCTACGGGCTGGTGAACAATGCGGGCATGAGCACGGATGGAGTTCTTGCAATGACCTCGACGAGCCAGATCGAGCAGGTGGTGCGGCTGAACACTACCTCGCCGATGGTGCTGACCAAGCACGTGGTGCGTGCGATGATGGCGGATGGGTGCGGGCGGATCGTGAATATCGCATCGATTGTTGCGTTTACTGGTTACAGCGGACTGGCAGTCTACGCGGCGACCAAGGCTTCGCTGATCGGATTTACGCGTTCGCTGGCGCGCGAGGTTGGCCGCATTGGCGTGAATGTGAATGCGGTGGCGCCGGGTTTTGTTTCCACGGAGATGACGCACAGCTTGACGGAAGAAAATCGCCAGCAGATTGCGCGACGCAGCGCACTCAAACGGATAGTGGATGTTGAGGACGTTGCAAATGCGGTTGATTTTTTGATGGGCGAAGGGTCCAGAAACATCACCGGAACAGTCATAACGGTTGACGCGGGGAATACAGCATGATGGCGATCGAGAAGGACACAGTTCCGGCGATCACGTCTCCCGCAAAGGCGTGGCTGCGGGCATTGGAGTTGACCGCACCGCTGGCGCACAACCCGTTGCGGACGCTGGGCACAGTCGTTGAAGAGGCTGCGACTCGGTGGGCAGACGCTCCGGCACTGCTATCGGACCGCGAAAGCTTCACCTACGGCGTATTGGCCGCGCGGACCAACAAGTATGCGCGCTGGGCGCTCCAGCAGGGACTCGAAAAGGGCGATGTGGTTTGCCTGCTGATGACGAATCGGCCGGAGTATTTCGCCATCTGGTTGGGAATCACGAGCGTGGGCGCTGTGGTCTCATTGCTCAACACGAATCTTGTGGGTGCCTCGCTCGCTCATTCGATTCGCATTGTATCGCCGCGGCAGATTATTGCGTCCACCGAGTTCGCGCCTGCGCTGCGCGCGGCTTTGCCACTGGTTGGCCAGTCCCCGTCGGTTTGGGTGCATGGCGAAGGAGACACTGCATCACCGCGCATTGATTGCGAGATGAAGAAGTTCTCCGGCGATCCTCTAAGTAGCGATGAGAGGCGCCCGCCGTCGATTGACGATCTGGCACTTTACATTTACACCTCCGGGACAACCGGGTTGCCCAAGGCGGCACGCGTGAGTCATATGCGGGCAATGCAGTGGAGCCACTGGTTTGCGGGAATGATGGATGTGAACTCGATTGACCGCATGTATAACTGCCTGCCGATGTATCACAGCGTGGGCGGCGTGCAGGTGATGGGCGCGATGCTTGCCGCGGGCGGCTCGGTGGTGATTCGCGAGAAGTTCTCGGCGAGCCAGTTCTGGGACGATGTGGTGCGCTGGGAGTGCACGCTGTTCGAATATATCGGAGAGCTCTGCAGATATCTGCTGCATACCGGGCCTTCTGCCAGCGAAAGGGAGCATCGAATTCGGATGGCGTGCGGCAATGGACTGGCGTCGGAGATATGGGACGCGTTCAGAGATCGTTTCCACATCCCCCAGATTCTGGAGTATTACGCGGCAACGGAAGGCAGTGTTTCGCTATTCAATGTGCAGGGCAAGCGCGGAGCAATCGGACATGTTCCGGGGTATCTCACGCATCGTTTCTCACCGCTCCTTGTGGTAGCGGACATTGACAGCGGCCTTCCTGTGCGGAAGGAAGATGGATTCTGCGTGAGGTGCGAGACGAACAAAGTTGGCGAGGCGCTGGGAAGAATCGAAGAAGATGGTTTGAGCCGGGGAACTCGCTTCGAGGGCTACACTTCCCCGGAGGATTCGGAGAAGAAGATTCTACGCAATGTTCTGACCTCCGGCGATGCATGGTTTCGCACCGGCGACCTGATGCGTAAAGACGAAAAAGGCTACTACTATTTTGTCGATCGCATGGGAGATACCTTTCGCAGGAAGGGCGAGAATGTGGCCACGTCGGAGGTGGCGGAAGTGCTGAGCGAGTTTCCTGGAATTCAACATGCGAATGTTTACGGAGCCGCGGTTGCCGGCGTAGAAGGCCGGGTGGGAATGGCGGCGCTGGTTGCGGATGGCTCGCTCGACCTGGCAAGTATGCGGACATTCCTGATTGGCCGTCTTCCGGCTTATGCAAGGCCGGTCTTCGTGCGCATTCTCAATGAAGCAAGCCTCACGGGGACATTCAAATACTCGAAGACGGATTTGCTGCGCGAAGGCTACGACCCGGACGCATGCGGCGAACTGCTGTACTTCGATAACGGGGATGGTTTCGTTCCGTTGGACAGGAGTTTGTACGCAAGAATTCAAGCTGGAGAGTTCCGGTTATAGGTTGCGCGACAACCAACAGGCTTGAATCAGACTCAAGCCGCAGAGGAAGAACAGAAGATGCAGATCGATCAAATCCGGGGTGAGTTCGAAGCGTTGGAATCCGCTATTGCGGATGGACCGATCGTTCCGAATGTTACGGCGGCAGAGGTTCGCGCCTACCTGGCTTCGCGCTTTGATTTCAGCCAGCCATTGCCGTTGGAAGAAGTGGTAGCCGATGTGGAGTGCATGCTGCGCAACTGGCAGGTGCAGGTCACGCATCCGCGCTACTTTGGCCTCTATAACCCAAGCGTTACGCTGGCTTCAGTGGTTGCTGACACCCTGGTGGCGATGTTTAATTCGCAGTTGGCCAACTGGCGCACATCGCCCGCAGCGAATGAGATGGAGCGGCACACGCTGGCATGGCTTTCAGAGAAGTTTGGATTCCCTCAAGACTCGATCGCATTGTTTACCAGCGGTGGTTCAGAGGCGAACCTGTCAGCGGTAGCGGTTGCACTGACGTGGGCATTTCCGGAGTACGGTGAACACGGGCTTCGGCATCTTTCCGGCCAGCCGGCCATCTATCTTACGGAAGAAACGCATCATGGATTCAACAAAATCGCACACATGGCGGGGCTTGGACGTCGTGCTCTGCGCATAGTCGCAACAGACTCCGGCTTGAAGATGGACGTCGAGGATCTTCGCAGGCGCGTAGCTGCGGATCGCAGAAATGGCATGCTGCCCTTCATGGTCATCGGCACCGGCGGAACAACGGCAGCAGGAGCGATCGATCCGCTCGCGGAGATTGCGCAGCTTGCGCGAACTGAAGGCCTCTGGTTTCACGTGGATGCGGCCTATGGGGGGGCGGCGGCTATTTCTCCTGCGCTTCGACCGTTTCTCAACGGCATTGAACATGCGGACTCGATCACCTGCGATGCGCACAAATGGTTTTCAGTACCCATGGGCTGCGGCATGTTCTTCTGTCGTCATCGCGACAGTGTCGCTCAGACGTTTCGATCTGATGTGACTTATATGCCCGCAAAGGCCGCGACTGAGGACGCGCTGGCGACCTTCAATCCGCTTGAACATTCGGCACAATGGTCGCGCAGGTTTATCGGCCTCAAGCTTTTCATGGCTCTTGCGGAGCGCGGAGAAGTGGGCTACGCGGCAATGATTGAGCACCAGGCGCGGATGGGCGATGTGCTTCGCGAGCGGCTCCTGGCAAGCGGGTGGCGCATCGTCAACTCCACGCCGTTACCGGTCGTCTGCTTTACACGCACCGGCCTTGTGCCCAACGAGTGTCTCGTGAAACTGAGAGAGCGCCAGATAGCGTGGATGTCCGACACGCAAGTTGGAGATGTGCATGCATTGCGTGCATGCATTACGAGTTTCAAGACGACAGAGGCAGAGATCGACTGGGTGGTGGAGCAAATGAACCGAATTGTCGCGGAGATGCCGAGCCGGAAGATTGCATGAGCGAAATGATTGGAAGTCTCGAAAGGCGGATGGACTCATGAAACCGGAAACGATCGCGATTCATAGCGGCTACGACGTCGATCCGACGACGAAGGCTGTGGCTGTGCCGATCTATCAGACCGTGGCTTACGCCTTCGACAGCGCCGATCATGCGGCTGCACTGTTCAACCTGGAGGCAGAAGGATTCCGCTATACGAGAATTCAGAATCCAACCACCGCGGTGCTGGAGCGGCGAGTGGCCGCGCTCGAAGGCGGGCTGGAAGCGATGTGCGTGAGCAGCGGCCAGGCCGCGGTGAATTACGCGGTGCTGAATGTTGCGGATTTGGGCAGCAATATCGTAACGGTGCCGCAGCTCTATGGAACTACGCATACGCTCTTTGCGCACGTTCTGCCGGGGCAGGGTGTTACAGTTCGCTTTGCGAAGACGGATCAACCTGATTCCATAGCTGAATTGATCGATGAAAAGACCAAGGCAGTGTACTGCGAGAGCGTGGGGAATCCGGCGGGAAATATTTGCAACCTTGAGGGACTGGCGCGCGTGGCGCATGAGCACGGTGTTCCGCTCATCGTGGATAACACGGTTGCGTCGCCGATTCTGCTGCGGCCGATTGACTATGGCGCGGACATTGTTGTGCATTCGCTGACCAAGTTTCTTGGCGGCCATGGCACAACCCTGGGTGGCGCAATTGTGGATAGCGGGAATTTTGACTGGACTAGTCAGGCGGCGCGGTTCCCGTATTTCTGCGAACCGGACCACTCGTATCATGGGCTGGTATATGCGGAGCACTTCGGCAGAGCTGCCTACATTGCGCGCTGCCGCAGCGTTTACCTGCGCACCGGGGGTGCGGTGCTTTCGCCACTGAGCTCGTTCCTGCTGCTGCAAGGGATTGAGACGGTTGCGCTGCGCGTGGAGCGGCACGTGGAAAACGGCAGGAAGGTTGCCGACTTTCTTCGAGCCGACCCGAGAGTGGAGTGGGTCAAATACGCGGGACTTCCGGAAAGCCCATATCACGCCCTGTCGCAAAAATATCTGCATGGCAAAGCATGCTCACTTATGTCTGTTGGAATCAAGGGCGGATATGCGGCGGCAGTTAAATTTCACGACGCATTGAACCTGGTGACGCGGTTAGTGAACCTTGGGGACGCGAAGTCGCTGGCATGCCATCCGGCATCGACGACGCATCGGCAGATGTCGGCCGACGAGCAACGCGCTGCGGGAGTGCTTCCGGAGATGATTCGGATCAGCGTGGGCATTGAGCACATTGACGACATCATCGAAGACCTGGATCAGGCGCTCGCAGCAGCGGTCTGACTGATCGGCGATTAGCTTTGAAAGAAGAACGCTGAGGAAAGGAGGAGCAGATGGTAGTGAACTTCAATGCAAGCCGATTCAGTCATGTGCCGTTGACCGCCAATGCGCATCCAGGGCGCGCCGCACACACCAGTCGTAAAGACAGCGCGGGACAATGCCTCACCATCGGGCTCCTCAACAACATGGCTGGCGCCGCATTCAAGGCGACCGAGCGCCAGTTTGTATCTCTGTTCGATTCGGCATCTGAGGGCATTCCGATTCATCTGTCGTTCTATGCGCTGCCCGGACTGTCGCGGACAGAGTCGGGAGGGCAGCATTTTGCAAGCCACTATGAGAGTGCCGTATCGCTGCTTGATACGCACCTTGACGGATTGATTGTTACGGGGCGTGAGCCGAAGATGGCCAGCCTGCGGGACGAACCATATTGGAGAGCGTTTACGCAGGTACTGGAGTGGGCGCGCAGCAATACATACTCGACGCTGTGGTCTTGCCTTGCGGCTCACGCGGCGATTCTGCACATGGACGGCATTGACCGCCGTAAGAGCGATGAGAAGAACTTCGGCATTTTCGAGTGTTTGCACGAGACGGAGCATCCGTTAACACATGGGCTTTCAAAGCGCTTCCATGTCCCGCACTCGCGGTGGAACGGCGTGGATCACCAGGACCTTGTGGAGCGGGGATATAGTGTGCTCTCGAGAATCGCAGGCGATGGCGTTGACACATTCATCAAGCAGGAGCAAAGCCTCTTCGTCTTCTTTCAGGGGCACTTGGAGTACGAATCCGACACCCTGATGCGAGAGTATCGGAGGGATGTGGCGAGGTATATCAAGGGCGAGTTGCAGGTCTATCCGCCGCTGCCGCGGGGCTACTTCGACGAAGGTACGGAAAGAGCGCTGACGGAGTTGGGCGAGCGGGCTCTCTTGTCGCGCAATGCAGAGATCGTGAAGCGGGTTGCGGCGGCCATGGAGAAGACAACGATCAACAACACCTGGCAGGAGTCCGCAACGCAGATTTACGCGAACTGGCTGCAGTTCATCCATGCCCGCAAGAGCGCGGCTGAATGGGCAGCTGCTCCCAAATATGCGGCTCTAAGGTAGCTGCATCAAGGTGCGGTGGGTCGTTGCTATTCCTCCCTCTGTGGGCCGATGATCTGGAAGTTTCCGCTGCAATGCAGCAGGCTCATCAGGTAAAGCATGCCGTCATAGTAGCGCTGCTCTCCGGAAGGAATGGGCGTGTTCCACAGCGCTTCGACAAAGGCCTTTGAGATTGGTCCCGGCGTTGCCGCAAAGCTGCCGACGGCTGTAGTGGAGAGCATTCCGACCGAGTGCCTTGTGGAGAGCGGCTTGCCATCCAGCGTGTATTGGTCGACAAATTTATCGATTCCCTGATTGTTGAGAAATTTCTGAATGCGGTCGCTCAGCACGGTCTCGCGCGGGTCCTTCTGCCACCAACTATAGTCGACAGACCAGTTACTCACGCTGCGCCAGGAGTCGTAGCTGAATGGGGTCGGCTCGCCACCGCGACCGGGGACCGGGCTCTCATCGAAGTTACTCCGCTCCGGCGTAAGTCCAGTCTCCGGGCCGGTAACCTTGGTGAACAGATCGCGACTGACATCGGCAGCTTTGGCCCAGAAGGCACGGTCTTCCTGAGGTCCCCAGCGAGCCCACAACTCATAAAAAGCCGGCAGGTGGTACGAGGCATCGGTGATTCCGCCGGGAAGATTCGGAACGAACTTGATCATGGAGTGATCTTCATCGACCATGGGGCCGATCGACTCAGGGTGGGGAGCACGCATGAAGCGCAAGAACCCGGCCGGCGGGGCGTTGGACTGGCCTTTGGCCGCGGCTTCGCGAGCCTGTGCGGCGTTGTTCGGGCTTGGCCAGGGATGATCTGGGAACTCAAACGGCGGATCGTCGGGATGAATACGGAACGGGCTGGTGCCGGTCAATGCCGAATGGTGTCGAATGCCGCGCAGGATCTTGTCTGCCTGGGCCTGGTAGTTATAAATGCCTTTTCCATTTCCCCAGCGGTGTGCGGCGAAATGGAGCTCCATGGTGAAGTATTCTTCGCCATCGGGAGCCGCTCCTGTTGAACGAGCAGAACCGTCGGTGGCCATGGACCAGGCGAAATAGCCCACGGAGGGATTGTTAGGATCGGTGATGAGCATGTAAGTGTTTGCCCAGTTCCACAGCGCATCGAACTCGCGCTTCTTGTCGAGCTGGACAGCGATCATCATTCCATAACTCATGCCTTCGGTGCGTGCGTCATTGTTTGCCCAATCGGTGATGTAAGCCAGGGGACCGTTGGCATTGGCGCCGGTTTCGAAGTAGAGTCGCTCCTCCTGTCCATCGCCATGAAAGAGCTGCTGAAATGCTTTGTCAATCTTCGTCCTGGTTTCGGCAGCGGAATGGCCCTGCTCTGCGAACAGGTCCCGATAGCGATGCGTCGCAAAAGCTCCATGGCCATCTCCAGGCATGGAGGGTATATCTCCGAGCGGAGCGTTCACGTGCGGTGCAGGAGGCTTGAAGCTGGGCTGAGCAGCGGAGGCCGGAGCCGCGGGAGCTTGTGCGGTCAAGTTGCAGGCGAAGAGAGTGCAGGAAAACAGCAGTGACAAAGGATAGGGAATTCTCATGGAGGCAACCTCTTCAGCGATAAGTAACTGCGAACAGGAAACAGACGGCTCAGCCAGCGCATCGGTTGCACCACTTGTTGCGCGGATTTGTCGAGTTCACGGCGGCGAGAGTCAGTAATGTTGACGGGCCGCGGACGAATAGGGACGCAGAGAAGTTCGTGGTGCTTATGACCGCGCCGCGCAATCATCGTGCAGAATCTGGAATGACGGCCTCCCCCTGATTCGGCGAATTGTGGGATCGCAGCTTTGCAATTAGCGGCATGAATTTGCCCTCGACTTAGGAAGCGAGTATTGTATCGAAAGCGGGCGAGTACCTCCGCCACGCAGAAAGTCCGCGGCCTAAAGCCCGTTGTAGTCTGAACCGATGAGGAGGTAGTTGTGGCCCTTTCAGAGATTGTGGAAAGCATAGATCGCGAGATTTCCAAGTTACAGGCGGCGCGCGCTGTGTTGAGTGGCGCGAGCTATACAGCGCCAAAGAAGAGGCCGGGCCGGCCAAGGAAGGCCGAAGTGGATTTGGTATCCGTGGCGAGCGAACTGGCAAAGGCTGGGAAGAGGAAGATCTCGCCGGAGGGCCGCAAACGCATCGCCGAGGCAGTAAAGAAGCGCTGGGCTTTGCACAAGAAGAGCGCGGCGAATCCTGGAAAATAGGAGTCGACCAGGCGGCGTGAGGCGCCGTTGAGACAATGTGCCACTACTATGGGCCGATCTATACGGCTTGGATGTTTCAAGTAACGGAATTCCACAAGGAATCTCCGCCTCGACCTGCATGACTTAAGCGCATCTTACGTTGTATATTCAGCCATGGCTTTCCATCGGATGCTGCTTTCTGCGTTATTTGTTTCCGCATGCGCGTCACATTGCCTGGCACAGATTCAAGATGCTGCGACTGACACGGGCAAGGTCGCGGCCAAGTCGGCCTGGCTCAAGCTCAGCCCTGAACAGCGGGAGCAGACGTTTGAGTTTGCCCATCCTTACGAGGACTACCTGCGACACGCCAAATCAGCCTCGCTGTCAGAGGCCGAGTTGATTCGTCTGGCGCGCACTGCGGGGTTTGAAGAATTCACTTCGCCGTCGCAGGTGAAGGCGGGCGCACGGCTGATTCTCGATAATCGAGGCCGCGCCGTGCTGTTTGCTGTGATTGGCAGCGACGCGATTGAAAACGGCTCGCGCATGGTGGCTGCCCACCAGGACTCGCCGCACATCAACCTGAAGGCACGCCCCGTGGTCAACGCACCGGGGTCGATCGCCCTGCTGAAGACCATTCCTTATGGAGGCATCAAACGATACCAGTGGGCGAATCTGCCCATGGCGCTGGTTGGCCGCATCGATACTCCGGATGGGCGGCACATCGAGGTTAACATCGGCTTCGCGCCGGGCGACCCGGTGTTTGTGATTCCCGATGCGGCGCCTCATTCCGACAGGTTGCTGCGCGCTCGCACTTATACCGAGGTGTTTTCCGGCGAGGAGATGAACCCGGTGGTCGGAAGCATTCCCGGTGCTGACTCAAGCGTAGCGGATGCAGTGATGGCTGAGTTGCACAAGCGGTTCAACATCCGCGATGAAGACCTGGTGGCTGCCGAACTCGAGTTGGTGCCCGCGACCCAGCCTGCGGATGTGGGCATTGATGGCGGACTTATTGGTTCGTGGGGACAAGACGATAAACTGTCAGCCTATACAGCCGCACGATCGCTATTTGATTTGAAGGGAACGCCGCGCAAGACTGCCCTGGCGTACATTACGAACTTTGAAGAAGTCGGCTCGGTGAACGATACAGGGGCCGGATCGGAGTTTCTTGACTCGGCCTTCACCGCGCTGATCGACGCGCAGGCAAAGCCAGCGACAGTATTGAATGTCCGCAACGCGATGGCCCATGCGGAGGTACTTTCCGCAGATACGAACGACGGAGTGAATCCGATTTTTCCGCAGAACTCCGAGAACTCAAATGCGGCGGTCGTGGGATATGGCGTCGCGATCAAGAGGTACGGCGCGGGGTTCGATCCGAATTCCGAATTCACGGCACGCGTGCTTCGCGTGCTGGATGCCAATCACATTGCTTGGCAAACGCAAACCCCCAGAGTGGATGTCGGCGGCGGGGGAACGATTGGCGGGTTCTTGTCAATGCGCAACATGGAAGTGCTCGACGTCGGCATCCCTCTGCTCTCAATGCATGCAACCTATGAGATGTCGTCGAAGGTTGACCTCTGGTCGTACTACCGATTCATGCTCGCGTTCTACACAATGGAATAAAAGAAAGCACAAAGCTGCAGATGCATAACTAGCCAAGATGTTGCTTCAGGAAGGCCAGAGAACGTTCCCGAGCCAGAATGGAAGAGGCCTGGTTGTAACTGCCGCGCGCATCGCAGTTGAAACCGTGGCCGGCATCATACCAATAGATTTCAACCTCCAGGTGCGCCGCATGAATCTTCTCAACTTCCTCGGCGGGGATATGCGCATCTTGCTTGCCAAAATGAAGCATCACGGGCGCAGAGAGCTTCTCCTCGGCATAGTTCGCGATTCTGCCCCCGTAGTAGCCGACGGCCGCTGCTGGATGATGGCGAGTAGCGGTCAACCAGGCAATGGTCCCGCCGAAGCAGTAGCCGATCACGGCCACCTTATTCCCGGTTTCCCGAGCAGCGAATTCCATGGCGGCCGCGGTATCCGCAAGGGCCTTGTCCACGTCCAGCTTGGGAATAAAGCTTACAGCGCGCTGCATATCCGCGCCGACATAGCCTAACTCAACCCCGCGCTCAATACGGTCAAACAAGGCCGGGGCCACACAGAGAAACCCATCCTCCGCATAACTGTCAGCTACTGACCGAATGTGCTGATTTACGCCGAATATCTCCTGGACGACAACAAGGCCACCAACCGGTTCTCCCTCGGGCCTCGCCACATACGCGCTCAGCGGGTGCCCATCCGCAGCGGTCAAAGTCACAAATTCGCCCATTCTCGCCTCACCTCTGCTTAAGAGTATCCACGCATCCGTCGCAAATCTTCAAGTCAGATTCGCGAGCACAGGCCGCAGGCTTGGATCGAAGCGCGTAGGCAACGCAGATACTCCCGCGGGCAGAGCGGGATGGGAAGCTCCTTGCATTGCACTAGAATGAAACTGCCGGGACAAGCGTTTGGTAAGGTGGTCAGGCCGGCCATGAGGCGAGAATGAATTTGTTGGGCGTCAGCGGTCTGGAAAATGCTTTGCCGTTCAAGAGGGCAGCGTTCCCTGGCCTTGATGAGCGTGAATATCGCATCGCCCAGGGCATGGATGCCGCGGCCGCCTTGGTGGTGGATGGCGTGCTTGTTGCCGCCGCGGAAGAGGAGCGCTTCACCGGGAAGAAGCACACTGGAGATTTTCCCATCAATGCCATCCGCTACTGCCTCAGCGCAGGCGGCCTCACGATCGAAGAGATCGATGAAATTGCGCACGGCTTCGACTACGCTCCCTATCGTGAACTCTATCTGAGAGACAAGACTTCTTCAGCGCTCTATGATCAGGTCTTCTCGCGAGAAGCCCTTCTTCACCAGGTACATCGCAATTTGCCTCAATTTCCTGCAGGTAGAGTGTTTCGTGTGGATCACCATCTTGCCCACGCCGCGAGCGCTGCATACACATCCGGTTGGGACGAATGCCTTGTGGTGGTGAACGACGCGATGGGCGAAACGGAAAGCCTGAGCGTATATGACTTCCATGACGGCAAGCTGGAGAAAGTGGGATCGGTCGGAGCGAATGACTCGATAGGCGTCCTTTATTCACTGGTAACTCTGCACCTTGGCTTTGACTTCAACTCTGACGAATATAAGATTATGGGATTGGCCCCATATGGAGACCCATCCCGCTTTCGGTCCTTTTTTAACCAGGCTGTGGAGTTGCGCGACGATGGCACATATAGGATTCCAATATTAAAGCTTAACCGGACACGCGAAGAGCGGGAGAGTTACCTCGCAACGCGTAGCTATCTCGACGAGCACTTGATCCTACGCAGAATTCCTGCTGACCCGATAACGCAGATTCATGAGGATGTTGCGGCTGCTTTGCAGGAGTGCCTGGAGAAAGTGGTTCTTCATGTATGCGGGCATTTCGCGCGAAAGACGGGACTTCGGCGAATCGCATTGGCGGGCGGGGTCGCGCTCAATTGCACCGCAAACGGAAGGTTAATGCACTCCGGGCTCTTCGACCAAGTTTACGTGCAGCCTGTTGCAGGGGACGATGGCGTCGCGCTGGGAGCTGCGATGTATCGCGCATCGCTTGCCGGCAATGTGAAGAATGAGCGCATGCCGGTTCCGTTGTATGGACCTCGCTATTCAAGCCGTGAGATTGAATCTTCCCTGCGACGATTTGGAGATAGAGTCCAGTGGCAGCATTTAGATTCCCTTGGCGCTTCATGTGCTCGTGCGGCGAGACTGATCGCCGATGGACGTGTGATTGCCTGGGCTCGTGGCCGCATGGAATATGGGCCGCGAGCGTTGGGTAACCGCAGCATTCTTGCAGACCCTGGTCACCCAGAGATGCGGGACCGCATCAATACGATGGTCAAAAAGCGAGAGGCATTCCGGCCATTTGCCCCGGCATGCTCGTTCAAAGAGGCTCCACGCTGGTTCGAGATAGAGCCGGGGGAGCAACACCCTTACATGATCAGCGTGGTCAATGTGCGACCCGAGGTTCGAGCGATGTTGCCCGCAGTTACGCATATCAATGGCTCAGCCCGCCTGCAAACTGTCAGCGCGAGCGACAACCCTGATTTTCATGCGTTATTGCTGGCTGTTGGAGAGACGACTGGCCGCCAAATGGTGCTCAATACAAGCTTCAACGTGAAGGGACAGCCGATTGTAAACACCCCTGAGGAAGCGATCGAAACCTTCCTCGGGACAGGCATCGAGTTTCTGTTTTTGGAGAACTACCATGTTGCGCGATCAGCTGCCTGAGTGGAGTCTCACGGACGTCGAATACCCGCGCGACAGCACGATCGCGGACCTGTTCAAGCAGCAGGCCGCACTGACTCCAGACTCAATTGCGGTGATCTATAAAGAAAAGCAGCTGAGTTATCACGAATTGGACAGGCGATCTACTTGTCTCGCCTGCTATCTGCGGACCCTTGGCGTTAAGGCTGAGACACTTGTGGGCGTAAGTCTCAGGCGTTCAGAGAATCTTCTCGTCAGCCTGCTTGGGATTCTGAAGGCAGGCGGTGCGTATGTTCCGTTGGATCCGAGTCATCCAAAAGAGCGCTTGGATTTTGTGATCAATGACTCAGAGATGTCGGTCATCCTCGCATCTGCTGAGACACGAGCATTTCTCCCCGACGATTTGTCGGGAGTTGCGGTAGTCAACGTTGAAGATGGGGTGACAGTGGAGGAAACCCGGCTTCTGGAAGAAGGAACATCGACAAGTCACAACCTCGCCTATGGGATGTATACCTCAGGCTCTACAGGACAACCCAAAGGGGTGATGGTTGAACATTGCAATGTTGTCAACTTCTTCATTGGCATGGACAAGGCCATTGGGAAGGATCCTGGAGTATGGCTCGCGGTTACCAGCTTCGCATTTGACATCTCAGCGCTGGAGTTGCTGTGGACGTTAACGCGCGGCTTCACCGTAGTTCTCCTCGGAGACGACGGCCATGCATCTCTGGCCGACTCAATCAGTCGTCAAAAAGTAACTCACTTGCAAATGACTCCGTCCCTTGCGCGGGTGCTGATGTTAGATCCCCAGGCGCCTTCAGCACTTGGCGGCCTCAAGAAAATCTTATTGGGAGGAGAGACAGTTCCGGCCGCTATCATCCGCGACATTCGACGAAGCTTCCAAGGCGAGTTGTATAACATGTACGGCCCAACCGAGACCACGATTTGGTCGACAACCTACCAAGTTGAGACCCCTGGGACGACTGTCCCAATTGGAAAGCCAATTGCAAACACTCAGATCTTCCTCGTGGATGAAATGTTAAATCCAGTCAAAGTGGGCGACCCTGGGGAGTTACTCATTGCCGGAGAAGGCGTTGCCCGTGGCTATCTTCATCAGCCTGAGTTGACGGCGGAGCGCTTCATCACGGTTCCTGCAATTTCAGCGAAACGTTTGTATCGGACAGGCGACCTGGCAAGGATTGCAGCGGACGGGAATCTGGAGTTTCTTGGTCGCGGCGACTACCAGGTAAAACTTCGCGGACATCGCATTGAGCTAGGTGAAGTCGAGGCTGCTCTCGAGCTATGCCCGGGAGTATGTCAGGCCGTGGTTGTGGCGCGTGAAGACAGAGAGGGCGACATGCGCCTTGTGGCTTATGTTGTAACCAATCAAACCGGCGCGACGGAACCGGGAATCCTGCGAAGCATGCTTGAGAAGAAGCTGCCGGAGATTATGGTGCCTTCGTCGTTCGCGTTTCTATCCGCCATTCCCCTGACAGAGAACGGTAAGATAGACCGCAAGGCGCTGCTCACACTTCCCGTAGGTGGCAGCCAATCCATAACGGAATCAAGCCGAGAAGCGGCCGGATCATTCAGCGAGATGGAGCGAATTGTCGCGCGAGTATGGCAGGAGGCTCTCGGAGCGCCGGTGGGTGATTTGAACGAGAACTTCTTCGACCTTGGGGCGCATTCTTTAACCGTGGCCGAAGTCCAGTCGAAGTTACAATCGACCCTCGGCCGAGAGGTATCCCTGGTTGATCTTTTTCAGTACACAACGGTGAGGTCGCTCGCCAGGCACCTGTCGGCAACGAAAGTGGCCGACAGTGCGACGCAAGGGGCGGCCCGGGCTCAGCGTCGCAGACTGGCGAGACAGGTTTGAGAGGGAAACGATGAAGGCCTCTGCAATTGCAATCGTCGGTATGGCAGGGCGATTTCCCGGCGCGCGCAATGTGCGCGAATTTTGGCAAACTCTTCGCGATGGTGTGGAGTCTATTCGGTCGTTATCCGATATAGAGTTGATAGCCGCGGGAGCAAGCAGCGACGACCTGGCGAACCCCAATTATGTGAAGAGAGCGGCGGTGCTCAATGACGTCGACCTGTTTGATGCGGCATTCTTCGGACTTAACCCGAAAGACGCAGCCATCATGGATCCGCAGCATCGCCATTTTCTTGAGTGCGCATGGGAGGCTCTGGAAGATGCAGCCCATCCACCGCAGAGATTCAACGGATCGATTGGAGTATTTGCTGGCTCGGGGATGAATTCTTACCTCATCCATAACCTGCTCGGCAATCGTGAGTTGGTGAGGCAAGCGGGATTGTTTCAGTTGAAGCAAACGGGCAACGACAAGGATGTGTTGGCAACACGTGCCTCGTACCAGTTTGATTTGCGCGGCCCAAGCATCAATGTGCAGACCGCGTGTTCGACGTCGCTGGTTGCGGTGCACCTGGCATGCCAGAGCCTGCTTGGCCAGGAGTGCGACATGGCCCTTGCAGGCGGGGTCACGATCGAGATTCCGTATGGTCGGGGCTATCTCTATCGCGAGGGAGAGGTGCTTTCCCGCGATGGCCGATGCCGTTCGTTCGATGCGGCATCTACGGGGACCGTCTTTGGAAGCGGTGTGGGCATTGTCGTGTTGCGGCGCCTTGAAGATGCAATGGCGGACGGAGATGCGATTCGTGCCGTGATTCTTGGATCTGCTGTCAACAATGATGGAGCGCGCAAAGTGGGCTATCTTGCGCCGAGTGTGGATGGTCAAGCCGAGGTAATTGCGGAGGCTTTGGAAGTTGCAGGAGTTACTGCTGAGGATATTTCCTACGTCGAGGCGCATGGTACCGGAACTGTTGTTGGCGATCCCATCGAAGTCAGGGCATTGACTCAGGCATTTCGTCGCACAACGAGTCGGCGCGCTTACTGTGCCATCGGCTCGCTAAAGACAAACGTCGGGCATCTGGATGCGGCTTCAGGCGTTGCAGCCCTCATGAAGGTGGCACTGGCGTTGGAGCATGCGCAACTGCCCGCCAGCCTGCACTTTCACACGCCAAATCCGCATATCGATTTCGCTGACAGCCCTTTCCTTGTGAATAGCAAGCTCCTAGAGTGGCCTTCTGGCGAGGTTCCACGCAAAGCCGGTGTGACGTCGCTTGGCATTGGCGGAACAAATGCACATGTTGTGCTTGAAGAGGCCCCCGCCCGGCTAGCTTCGGAAAAGCAGAAGCCGTTTCACCTTTTGACCGCATCCGCAAAAAGCGATAGTGCAGTGGAAGCGGCGGCGGCAAATCTTAACACTTATCTTGATAAGTACCCCGAAGTGACCCTGGAAGATGCGTCCTTTACATGTCAGGTTGGACGACAAGCGTTTATGCACCGAAGGGCCTGGGTAGTGGGTCCCACGCAAAGTGGAGCGGGAGCGCGCGCGGCGGCGAACCCAAATCGGACCGCAGCGGGCGCGGCCACTGAACATACGCCGCAGGTCGCGTTCTTGTTCTCGGGGCAAGGCTCTCAATATCCGAACATGGGCCGCGAGTTGTATGAACATGAAGCGGTATTTCGCGGAGTTATGGATACCTGCGCTGAATATCTGCTTGTACCCCTCGGTGTTGACATCCGACGGGTTCTCTATCCAGCCGAAGGGGAAAGAGAGGCTGCGGCGAAACAATTGAATGAGACGTGGCTTGCACAGCCCGCGTTGTTTGCAGTGGAATACGCACTTGCGCGTTGGTGGATGTCGCTTGGCGTTAAACCCGCGGGAATGTTGGGCCATAGCATTGGTGAGTATGTGGCGGCGTGCCTCGCGGGTGTTTTCTCGCTGGAAGATGCGCTTGCAGTTACAGCGTTTCGGGGCCGACTCATGTTCAGTGTGCCCGCCGGAGCAATGCTCGCGGTGCAGCTTCCCCCGGACGCTCTTCCTCTGAATGGCACCCTGGCTCTAGCTGCGATCAATGGCCGCGATCAGTGCGTTGTATCCGGCCCCGTTGCGGAGATAAGAGCTCTGGAACAGGACCTGGCTATGCAATCTGTGATTTGCCGAAGACTTGTAACTTCGCATGCCTTTCATTCCTCTATGATGGATCCTATTCTCCGCGAGTTTGAGGAGCGAATGCGGCGTGTAACTCTTAATCCGCCGCGAATTCCATATTTATCCAATGTAAGTGGCACATGGATCACGCAGGAGCAAGCAACGGATCCGGCATATTGGGCGATTCATCTTCGTAACACAGTGCGCTTCTCCGATTGTCTTGAAGCTCTGGGACCGACGCCGGAGCAGATCCTAATTGAGGTTGGGCCGGGGAATGCGCTGGCTGCGCTGGCGCGACAGGAGGCGGGCGCGAAGGCATTCCAGTCCTTGCCGCATGCGCGTGAAGCGGCAGGAGGGCTTGCCTGCGCACTGCACACAGTTGGGGAGCTGTGGGTGGCAGGAGTGACTATTGACTGGGGGAAACTGCATGCGCCCGGGTCAGCGCGTCGCGTCTCACTCCCGACTTATCCGTTTGACCACAAGAGACTCTGGATCGACCCTGATCCTGTCGAGCACGGTGCCGGGCACACCCCAATTGCAATGAAAGCTGGCGACAAGGATCTCTTCTATTATAGGCGCGTTTGGAGGCATTCCTCCGCCGAGAGTGCTGTCTCTGACGCCGGAAGCAGTTGGATGATCTTCAAGGATACATTGGGCCTGGGCGAAGAGATTGCTGCGCAGTTGAGAAGCAAAGGCCAGGACGTTGTTCTCGTTGATGCCGGGTCGAGTTATGCGCAGCGCGAAACATCGAGTTATTCGATCCGGCCCGGATGTCGAGGGGATTACGACAAACTGCTTTCGGATATTCGAAAAAGTGGAGCCTATCCGAACAAGGTACTTCACTTGTGGCCTATTGCGGCGAGCGATCAGAACGAACAGCTTCATGCTGTGCTCGATCGCTGCTTTTTCAGCCCGCTGTTCCTTGCTCAGGTTCTAACTGAGCAAGGCCTGGACAATGTCGATGTCGCGCTCGTTTCTGACAGCATGCAGCAAGTCTTCGATGAGCGGGCCAGCTACCCGGAGCGTGCCGTGCTGCTCGGCCCCGCAAGAGTGATTCCATTGGAACTGCCGGGAATATCGTGCCGCGGCATTGATGTTGAACTCGACAAAAGCGCCCTAGGCGGATGTGCCGAAATGATCCTGAGTGAGATGACCGCGACCGGCATTAGTGCGACTGTGGCCTATCGCGGCAGAGAGCGGTTTGCTGAGGGACTGGAACCGATCCGCCTCACGGGCCTCGCGGAGGAGCGTCGCCTGCAGCATGGGGGCGTCTATCTGATCACTGGAGGAATGGGTGGTCTTGGCCTGGCTGTCGCCGAACACCTGGCTCGCGAATTCAACGCGCGACTGGTGCTGGTGAGTAGAGGCGCGGTCGATCCGGAGACTATGTGGAAGGTACGCCTTAGTGATCCAGGATTGAAAGCCGACGAGAGACAGCAAATCGAGAGACTCACGAAGATTCGCGCGTTGACTCGCGGGCTGCTGGTTGTGCGGGGCGATGTTACGGATCTTGAGCAGATGAAGAGCATTGTCAAGCTGGCGCGGGAGAGTCTCGGTCAGATTGATGGTGTGTTTCATGCGGCAGGTGTGCTGGATGATGAGCCATTGATGCTAAAGACCGCAGAGAGCGCGGGGCGCGTGCTTGATGCAAAAGTGCGGGGAACGCTGGTGTTGGAGGAAGTATTTCGTGATACGCCGCTGCGCTGCTTCGTGCTGTTCTCGTCGATCAGCTCCATCTTCCCTGTTGCCGGCCAGGTGGACTACGCGGCAGCGAACGCTTTCCTGGACGCGTTTGCGCTGAGCCGGAAAGGGGAAGTCACAGTCATCAACTGGGGTGCCTGGCGCGATGTCGGATTGGCTGTGCGGGCCGGTTCTGCTCACCCGCTGCTCCGGTCGCGGCTACTCGATACTCCCGACGAGATTGTTTACGGCGCTCAGCTGTCCGCGCATTACCAGTGGGTGCTTGCCGAACACAAACTCAAGACTGATGGGAGAATCAGGTCATTGTTGCCCGGTACAAGTTATTTGGAAATGACTGCTGCTGCTTACTCTCGTGGCAAGCAGAAAGGTGCAATCGAATTTCGAGATGTCTTCTTTCTTGTGCCGTTTCTGGCTGATGATCATGAGACGCGGGAAGTGCGTGTGCAGCTTCAGAGAGACGACGGTCCTGGCGCGGAGGAGATGGGATTTCGATTTGCAGTCTTCTCACGCAAGGACGAGTGGATGGAGCATTGCAGCGGGATTATTTCGACGTGCCTGTTGCATCCGGAAAAGGTCATTGATCGTGCCGCGATTCTAGACCGATGTGTCGAGCGCACGATCGTTTTTGATGAACAGCACAAGACGCGCCAGGAGCTGTCGCTGGAGTTTGGTCCGCGCTGGCACTCATTGCGCACGATCCACGTCGGCAAGGATGAGGGACTGGCGGAAATCGAGCTGCATGATCGTTTCGCGGCGGACATCGTCGAATATCGCATGCACCCTGCCTTACTGGATGTCGCAACCGGTGTTGCACTCTATGTTACGAAGGGCAATGACAAGTCGGACGATCTTTTTCTTCCTATCTCGTATAAGAGACTTTGCCTGTTTCGCTCTTTGCCCGCGAAGTTCTACAGCCATATTCGGACGGGGAGTCATGGTGCGCATCGCAGTGCGGTGGAGACCTTCGACATCACGCTGATTGATGCCGAGGGACAGGTGTTGGCAGAGATTGAAGGCTTCAGCATGCGGCGAATTGAAGATCCCGGCACGATGCTTCAGACGAAGCCGACGGCTCTCGCCGTGAGGGATGCGGCGAGTGAGCGGCTATTCGAGTTACTTGACCGTTCCGGCATTGATCCTGAGGATGGTGTGCGAGCGCTTGTGCGCATTTTGTCGGTTCGATTGCTTCACGGGGTTGTTGCTGTCGCCGAACCGTTGAAGGAGCTAGAGCAGAAAAAAACCGCTACGACGCCACGAACAACCCATGCGAAGCCTGTCATGAGCGGGGACACGATTGAGGGCGCGATTGCAGCTTGGTGGCAGGAGATGCTGGGAGTTCGGCGGGTGGAGCCCGACGATGACTTCTTCGATCTTGGAGGGCACTCGCTGGTCGGCGTTCGATTCCTTGCCGCTGTCAAAAAGACCTTTGGTGTGGATCTTGACCTGGGTGTACTTTTTCAGGCGCGAACTCCTCTTGGCATCGCGGGAGTTATATCGGATTTGAAAGACAAGGTCACGGAAAAACATCAATAGTCCGGGTCTCGCTTGTGGCCTGTCTCTATTGATCTGAAGAGGTGATTGCAACGCACTTACGGATGCCAGTCCCCGTTCATTGAATCGATCGGGCGCGGTGATCCGCAGGCTGGGCGCGCCTCCCAGAAATGCAGGTGCGGAGTTATCGCACTCTCCGCCATCAACGCGATGCAATGATCCGCGTACTCCATAATGCAGAATCGCCAGCGGGCCTCGTCATCGTACAAGCCTGGTTCTAACTGAAGTCGAATGCTGTTGGGTTCGCCGAAGACAAATGAGAACTCGCGAAGCGGCAGCTTGAATCCCATTCCACGCGCCTTGATATACGATTCTTTCAGCGTCCACAGTTCCAGGCAGCGCTGGAGTTGTCGATCCTTGGGCAGGCTGTTGAGCTGGGCCAATTCAAGGGGAGAGAACATTCTGGGAGCGACTTCCCGGATTGATTCGGCACGTGTTCGAGGCTCGACGTCCACACCCAATGCGCCGCCTTCTCCGACAAGGCAGACCACGAGCCCCTGCGAATTCGACAAGTTGAATTGAAGCCCGCATTGCGGATCGAGCAAAGGCTTTCCATGAGTTCCAATATGAAAACGCAATTCGCCTGGATGAGTGCCGCGACTATAGGAAAGCGCTGTGCGGGCGAGCGCATGGGTCGCAAGGTACTCGAGCCGGCTCCGGTCATACTTGTAACTCCGACAGCGGGCTACCTCATCTTGACTTAGAAGCTGGTTACAATGAGCCAGGGCCTCCGGATCGAGAAGATCGTCTGGGTATGCGCACCAAAGATGGAGTGTGTCTTTATCCATGCCTATGGAAGTTATCCCGCCTGACTTGCTTGATCGATAACTCCGCGGAGATAGACGGCACCCTGATATGCGATATCTTCGGGAGATACATTTATGTCGCCCCATAGCGCGCCGAGGGAATTCGGCTCGTCGGCTGAATAGCCGAAGCCTTCAATCATCAGATAGCCGTCGTACTGGATTTGTCGGAGCGCGTTAACGATTGCGGGGAAACTCACGTGGCCGGATCCTAGCAGTCCTCGGTCGTTCTCGCTGGCGTGGAGATGGAAGAGGCGCGGACCGGCAGTGTGCACCGCGGCCGCAAGGTTCTTCTCTTCAATATTGGCGTGAAACGTGTCAATGAGGACACCCATGCGCGGGTTGCCGATCTCGTCAAGGAGTGTATTGGTATCGGCAGTGGTGTTGAGAAAGAATGTTTCGGAGCGATTGACGGGCTCGATGGCGAGGGTCATCTCGTGCTGGCTGAGTGTGTCGCCGAGAGACTGGAAGTATTCGACGGCCCAGCACCACTCTTCGCCAGTGCGGCGTCGGCCGGGTAGATAACCGATGGGTGCGCACAAAGGTCCACCAATGCGATGTGCGCCAATCTCCGCAGCGGTTTCAATGCATTGCGCAAGATGTGCGCGCGCCTTCTTCCTTTCCAAAGGATCGGAGCTGATAGGGTTGATTCCGCGCGGCAAAATTGCGCATACTGTGCACTGCAGGCCGCTTGAATCGAAGGCCTGGCGAAGCTTCGCCACGCTCAGATCGGCAGGATCGAACATGGGGATTTCAAAGCCTTCAATGCCATGCTCGCGAATTGCCGGAAACAGGTCAAGATGGCTCTGATTCAGTTTGGTGGTCCATGCAAATGCGCTGACGCCGATCTTCATGCTTCGCTCCATGTCAGCGGAGTTCGGCTGAACTCCACCCAAGTAGGCTAACGCACCGGATCGGGGCTGTAACTGAAGACCGCGATAAAGGATATAATCTGGCCCATGGCGGCAGGAATTGAAATCGATGTCGAGGAGACTGCTTCACGGTTGACGGCGCTGGAATCGCGCCTCGAGGAATTGGGCAGCTTGATGGTGGCGTATTCCGGCGGCGTCGATTCGGCTTTCCTGGCGGCTACCGCGAACCGCATTCTTGGCGCGCAGATGCTGGCTGTGCTGGCGGATTCGCCCAGCCTGGCGCGGCGCGATCTGGAGCAGGCGCGGGCCTTTGCCCACTCGATCAACATGCCGCTGCATGTGGTGGCTACGGATGAACTGGACCGCCCCGAGTATCAGCGCAATGACGCGAATCGCTGTTTCCACTGCAAAGACGAGCTTTTTGACGTGATGGAAGCGCTGGGCGCGAAGCTGGGATTCGAGCATATTGCCTATGGCATGAATGCCGACGATACGCGCGATTTTCGCCCCGGACAGCGTGCGGCCGAGCAGCATGCGGTGCTTGCTCCGCTGGCTGAAGCGGGGATTACGAAGCTCGAAGTGCGTGCGCTGGCCAAGGCTGCCGGCTTTCCGGTTTGGGACCGCCCTGCCGCGCCGTGCCTGTCTTCACGCGTTGAGTATGGACGCACGGTGACGCGCGAGGTGCTGGAGCAGGTGGAACGTGCCGAAGAGAGCATGCGTATGCTGGGTTTTCGAGAGTTTCGGGTGCGCCATCACGGGGACCTGGCCCGGGTTGAGATCGCGCGAGGTGAATTGCCGCGTGCCCTTTCGATGGAGATGCTGGACTCGATTACCAGTGTGCTTAAGAAAGCCGGCTACCAATACGTGACGCTGGACTGTACGGGTTTTCGTTCGGGCTCAATGAATGCGATCCTGCCTGCTGACATTCTGATGCGGCGCGGGGCCTGACCAACGATTTAGAATCACTCTCGATGCGTATTGGATATCTGGAATGCTTTTCCGGCATTAGCGGTGACATGTTGCTGGGCGCACTGGTGGATGCCGGGGTTCCCTTCGCTCACCTTGAAGAGACGGCTGCGGCTTTGAACGTGGGCGCTCGTCTTGAGATGCGCAAGGTGACACGCGGCGGCATCGCGGCAACCAAGGTGGATGTGATCACGCCTGAGCAATTCGCACAGGTGGAGCATTCCCACGAGCCGCATGGGCATGATTCACACGGACACGGCTCGCACACGCACGCACCGCATCGCCATCTTTCAGCGATCCTGAAGATCATCCAGGCGGCGTCACTGACAGAGACGGTGAAGTCGCGGTCGACGCGGGCCTTTCAGCTTCTCGGCGAGGCGGAAGCGACGATCCATGCGATTCCTATTGAGAGAGTGCATTTCCACGAAGTTGGCGCGGTGGACACTATTGTGGATATTGTCTGCTCCGCTGCGGGATGCGAGTGGCTGGGCGTGGAGCGCTGGCTGGCTTCGTCGTTGAACGTGGGAAGTGGGACCGTGCTTTGCCAGCACGGGACGATTCCGGTTCCAGCGCCGGCAACCCTTGCGCTGCTTGGCGATGCGCCTGTTTACGCAGCGGGTCCGCCGATGGAGCGGGTAACTCCAACCGGCGCCGCAGTGCTACGAATGCTGGAAATATGCTACGAACAATTGCCGCCGCTGCGCATCAGGAGATCCGGTTACGGGGCGGGCGGACGGGACACGCCCGGCGAGCCCAACCTGGTCCGCATGCTGGTTGGCGAGACGGAAGAAAGCAAGGCTGAGGAGTCCGAATCCATCGCAATCATCGAGACAGTAATAGACGACTCAAGCCCGCAGTTACTGGGCTACGTGAGCGAAATGCTGCTCGCTTCAGGTGCGTGGGATGTGTATCGTGTCGCGGTGCAGATGAAAAAGGGTCGCACCGGTGTCCAATTGACGGTGCTTTGCCGGCCGGGCCTGGTGCCAGCGCTGCGCGATTTGATCTTCCGTGAGACAACGACGATTGGGCTGCACTGGAGAGTGGAAAAGAAGGTTGCCCTGGCGCGCGAGTTCCGTGCCGTCGAGACTGCATGGGGCACGGTGCAGATCAAGATTGCGCGCTGGCCTTCCGGCGAGGTGGCCAATGCGTCGCCCGAGTATGAGGATTGCCGCCGCATCGCCACAGAGCATAGCATCCCGCTGAAGCAGGTGATGCAGGAAGCGATGCGCGCCTTTTCGGCGGGCGCTGCGGCAAAGGAGATTTGATGGATCGCACGCAGATTGAAACGCTGCTGAAGGATGTGAGCGAGGGCCGCACCGCTGTGAACGATGCGCTGGAGCGGCTGCGCGATCTGCCTTTCGAAGACATCGGGTTCGCCAAGGTCGATCATCATCGCGCGCTGCGCACCGGCATGCCGGAGGTGATTTTTTCAGCGGGAAAGACGCCTGCGCAGGTGGCGCAGATTTTCGCAATCATGGCGCGGCACGGCGGCAACGTGCTGGCTACGCGGGCTTCGGCGGATATGTATCGCGCCGTGCGGGAACTTGAGGAAGAAGGTCATGAGCCGCTCGCCGAATACCACGAGATGGCTCGATGCATCACGCTGACGCAGGCGCATGCCACGCCGGGCAAGGGGACGATCGCGGTGGTGTGCGCGGGAACCAGCGACTTACCGGTTGCGGAGGAAGCCGCAGTCACCGCGCGGCTGATGGGCAACACGGTCGAATTGATCGCGGATGTGGGAGTGGCCGGCATTCATCGGCTGCTGGCGCAAAAGACCTCGTTGCAATCGGCGCGGGTGCTGATTGTGTGCGCGGGAATGGAAGGCGCATTGCCCACGGTTGTGGCGGGGTTGGTGAACGCGCCGGTGCTGGCTGTGCCCACCAGCGTGGGCTATGGCGCGTCGTTTGGCGGCGTTGCCGCGCTGCTCGGCATGCTGAACACCTGCTCGCCGAATGTCTCGGTCGTCAATATTGATAATGGCTTTGGCGCGGCCTGCATTGCATCGCTAATCAATCGATTGTGAGACTGTAGGTTTATGTGACCGGTTGAGTATGCCGGGTAGCACGAAAGACGCAGCCTTGCACCGCATCACTCAAGGTATATTGACTACTAGTTTTGGAAGCGAAATCCACTGGGCTGACGCGCTTCCGGATTGGTAAGGCAGCGCCATGATCAAGTTGAGAAGGTTTCTGTGCGCATGTTTCGCGAACATCTCTTTGCTGTTTTTGGTTGTCTCGTTCTCGACTCTGCCGCGCGTATTTCATCTCCCGCAGGTGTCGGCATCTTTATATCCTGACCAGCCTCTCAATGAAAAAGCGATCCTGATTTCATTACTCGCCCAGACCATGGCGCGGCTCATCTTCCTGCAGCCCGTGCTGATTGCTTTTCTATACGGCATGGCATGGTGGAAGGTGAAGCATGGCAAGCCGTCGGGCCGGGGCTGGGCTATCGCCGCGAGCAGCGTGATGATCCTGCAGGGAGTGCCGCCGATCCTGATGGCGGTTCGTTATTGGCACGAGATGTCCGGCCTGGCGCTTGAAGGCTTCGTTGCGATTTTCGCTATCTTGCTGGCCGTGGGTGTTCCCGGCCTGGTCGCATTCCTGCCGAGGAATTCGATGGTGGAAGGGATAGGCCAGACAGCACAATTACCGCGAATCTCCGGCGACGGCACCAGCAAGATCCTCGATGCGATTGCGTGGGCGGTGCAAATTGCCGGCTACATATGGGGCATGTCCTTATGGAACAAGTGGGCGTGGAGCCAGGGAGTGCCGCGTTCCTCCGGGCTGATGGACTTTTCGGGTTTTGTGGTCGCCATTCTGTTCACGATTGTGGTGCATGAACTGGGCCACGCCGCTGTGGGTCGGGCACTGGGCATGGGGCTGCGGTCTTTCATCATCGGTCCATTTCAGTGGTGTGTGAGCGACGGACGATGGACGTTCAAGTTTGTTCTTTCGCAGGTTCTTTCGGCGCGCGGCGGGGCGGGTGTGGTGCCCGGAAGCCCCACACAAAACCGTATCGAAGAGATAGGCATGATTGCCGCAGGCCCGATTGTGAACCTGCTGGCGGGCTTGCTTGCAACCTTCGCGGCGCTGGCCGCGCCAGGGCAGCCCTGGGAGCGCGAGTGGCATTTTTTTGCGCTGCTGGCTACCATCTCCTTCATCACTTTTGCAGGCAACCTGGTTCCCTTTCGGCCGGAAGGTTCCTACTCCGACGGGGCAAGAATTTACCAGCTTTTGCGCGGCGGTCCGCTAGCCGATATGCATCGGGCATTCAACCTTGCGGGAGCCACGCATGTTACTGCAATTCGGCCGCGGGACTACGATCTCGGAGCACTGCAAAGAGCTTCCGCTGCATTCCAACAGGGACCGCCCGCGTTGGTGTTGCGGTTGATTGAATCAGAACACTTTCTGGATAGCGGCGAGTTCGATCGCTGCTGCAACGTGCTGGACGAGGCGGAGTTGATCTATCACGAGTCGGCTTCGGATATTCCTGCCGGGTCGCTGACGGTGTTCATCATCGGGTATGGCTTGGTACGCCGGGATGCGGCCAAGGCACGGCTATGGTGGGATCGCAGGGAAGCAAAAGGGGATGAAGAGCGCGGGGTCAATCACTGGATGGCGCAGAGCGTGCTGCTGGAGTTGGAAGGGCAAAAGCAGCAGGCCTGCGAGGCGTGGGCCAAGGGCAATGCGCTGGCGCACAAAGCTCGGCCCTCGGGGTCGGATGCGTTCGATACCTATCGGCTTGAGCTGTTGCGGGGCATGCTGGATGAAGTGCCGGTTGCGGCAGAGATGGCTTGCTGACACCTTGGAAGGGATTGCACCGACGGTGGGACAGTTGTCCTTTTCCCACCCTTGCGACGGAACAACTCGCAAGGATGGGGCACCCAGGTTGATATGCGTGGCTACGGCCTGTCGTAGAAGCGGAAGAACAGCGACGGTTTGGCCACCGGCTCGGCCTTTGCAACCAGCTCCGTAGTCTGGCCGTCGCTGAGCGGTGTGAACTCGCGGGCCAGGTGGACGTTCTCCTCCAGTTGCGCGATGTTATCGCAGCCAATGATGACCGTGCTGACCGGCCGTGAGAGCGTGTAATACATGGCCTCGCGCATGGTCAGCGTTCCGGAGCGGGTGGTCTGGAAGGTCATGCCCTCCCAGGAGTGCTTCTGCTGCTCCACCGGCGGCGGCGTCCAGGAGGAAAGCAGGCGGCTGCGCCCCGGAACCTTCATGCCGATGATTCCCATCTGGCGTTCAACGGCCAGCGGCAACAGCTCCTGGTTGAAGCTGTAGTGGTGCGGATCAGCGGCGTTGATGGCCATCAGGATAGCGTCGAAGGGGTAGCGCTTGATGCCTTCCATCAGCGATTCGGGGCGGTAGTGGCCGGTCAGTCCAAGGTGGCGCACAACCTTCTGTTCCTTCATCTCGACCAAGGCTTCCATGGCGCCGCCCTTGGCGAAGATCTGGTCGATGTCGTACATCGTGCCCACGTCGTGCAACTGCCACAGGTCGACGTGATCGGTCTGTAGCAACTGCAACGACTTCTCGATCATGCGCATTGAGTCGTCGCGGGTGCGTTCCTTGGTCTTGGTGGCCAGGAAGGCCTGGTTGCGGCGGCGGGCCATGACTTTGCCCACATACTGCTCGCTCCAGCGGTCGGGTCCGCCGTAGATCGACGAAGTATCGATGTAGTTCACGCCCATGTCCAGGGCGCGCTCGATGATGGGAACGGCTACGTCGAAATTGTTGGGTTTCTCCAGGGCAGCCTGGCCGCCGAGAGAGAAAATACCGACTTTGTAGCCCGTTTTGCCCAGGTTGCGGGTCGGCATCGCCGATTGCGTAATCGGATTCACGGGCAGCGCAGGCATGGTCTTGGGCGTGTCTGCCTTCATCGCCGTGGGAGCCAGAAGGGCCGCGGTCACGGCGCCTCCAGCCTTCAAAAATTCGCGTCGTCCATGCTTGCCGCCGTTGATCAGGTTGTCTGCCATTTTGAGCCTCCGCGCGCGGGTCGAAGTCGTGAAAGACCATCATAGTCCAATCCGCCTGGGACGGGATGTGGTTCTTTGTCGATTTCACGCGGAGGCAGATTTATCGGTTGTCTTGAGCACCTTACTCGTAGTGCAGGGTCTTTGCCAGGTCCAGGCGCAGCGCGCGGCGGGCGGGGAGCAGGGCGGCCAGGCCGATGATTGCCAGCAAGACGACGATGGCCAGGGCGTATCCGGCGGGATCGAAGTTGCTGATGCCGTAGAGAGCCCTGCGCAATATCCTGGAGGCCGCGGCGGCGAAGCCTGCGCCGGAGACGAGGCCGATCGCGACGGGCCAGGTGAACTGGCGGAGCACTGCGGCGAGAACCTGGGCACGCTTGGCACCGAGAGCGATGCGGATGGCGATCTCCTTGGTGCGCTGCGAGACGGTGAAGGCTACCAGGCCGATGATTCCGATGCCTGCAACCATGACGGCAACGATGCCGATGAAACTGACAGCCATGGCGGCTTTTTCGATCCCGGAAACATTGTCATGGTAGAGAAGCTTGAGCGAACGGATCTCAGGAAAGATCTTCGGGTCGAGGTTTTCGCTGATGGATTTGGCGATGGGTGGAAGGCTGTCAGTGGCGCTAGCGGTACGGGCAAGCAGTACCATGTCGGGCAGGTCGTCGAGCTGCGCGGACCAATACTGCTCGGTGGCGTCGCTGTCGCTGAGGGCGTTGATGTGGGCGTCGCCGACCACGCCGACGACGGTGGATTTCGTGGCGGCATCGTCGCCGAGTCTCTGGCCGAGGGGGTTCTGATTGGGCCACTGCTGGCGCGCGAAGGACCGGCTGACGATGACAGCATTCTTCTCTCGCGGGTAAAAGGTGCGGCCGAGGAGGATTGGAATGTTCATAGTCTGGAAGAAACCGGGCTCGACCCAGTTGGGATAAACGAAAACCTTGTGTCCGGCGATCTCAGTTGTTTCGCGGTCGACTTCATGTCCCAGGGGCGGGAGCTTGACGAGCGAAACGGAGAGGACGCCGGGAGTGGCGCGAAGACGGGCCTGCATCTGGTCAAAGAAGGCTTGTGCGGCGGCGGGGCTGTACCCATGATGGCCAAGGTAGGGGTCGATGGAGAGCATGCGCTGGTAGCCGAAGCCGGGATCGGTATAGAGCGCGTGTTGCGTGGCGCGGACGAGCAGGCCGGCGACGATGAGGAGCACGCAACTTGCTGCGACCTGCGCGCCGACGAGAATTTGGCGCGCGATGGTCTTGTGCTGGCGCTGGCGAGCAATTTGAAGGGCCGGCATAAAGCCGAAGAAAACCGCGGCCGCGAACATGACGGCGACGGTGAAGAGCAGGACGCGCCAGTCTGGCACTGCACTGGCCCACTTGTTGGGTGCATCCAATTGTGTCAACGCGATCTGGATTACCGTGCAGCCGAGCCCGAGGCCGGCGACCGCACCAAGCATTGCGAGCAGCAGACTCTCCGTGCAGAGCTGCCGGAAGATACGCGCGCGGTTGGCGCCGATGGCCACGCGGATGCCGATCTCCCGCTCGCGGGTGACAGCGCGGGCCAGCATGAGTCCGCCGAGATTGGCGCACGCGACGGCAAGGATCAACAACGTGAGCACCGCAACCATTGCCACGACCTCATACTGCTCCGGCTGCATGACCTGCATGTGTCCGCCGGGCGAGATAGAGATGTACTCGTTGTCCCAGATGTCGTTGGGGTGCTGGCGGCGCAGCTCGTTGGTTAGCGCTCGCAGCTCCTGGGCTGAAGTCTTTGCGGAAACGCCCGGAGCGAGCCGACCCCACAGGCGAATGGCTGAGTCGCCGGGGTCGGTGAGTGTGTGACTTCCCGCGACAAAATACGGCTGCTGCAGGATGGGCAGCCAGATGTCCGGGCCCTGGCCGCCAAGGCTCGCAAATGCGTACGGCAGCACGCCGAGGATGGTGGCAGGTTTGCCGTCGATGTGGACGGTGCGGCCAACGGCTGAGGTGTCTCCACCGAACCGGCGCTGCCAGAATCCATAACTGATTACAACGGACGGGGCCGTATTGGGATCGCCCTCGCGCGTGGGATCGAAGAGACGGCCAAGGGCGGCAGGCGTTCCCAGCTCAGTGAAGTAGTTCGCCGTGACAAAGGAAGCGTTGGCGTGCTCAATATCTTGGTCCACCTGCATGGGAGGGACGCCCATCACGCCCATGACTGCTGACAGCGTCTTCGCATTCTTCTGATAAAAGAGGAGCGATGTGTAAGGGGCTCCGTCTGTATAGGCGGTGGGCGAGCGGCGTTCGAGGCGAACAAGAGAGCCTGGATCGCGGACCGGCAGGGGCTTGAGCGCGACAGCATCAAAGACGGTGAAGGCGGCCACGTTCACGCCGATGCCGATAGCAAGAACCAGCACCGCAATGAACGTAAATCCGGGAGAGCGGGCGAGAATGCGCACCGCGTAGTGCAGGTCCTGGATCAGCCGGTCGAGCCAGGTCCATCCCCAGGCTTCGCGGGCCTGCTCGCGCATCCGCAGCGTGTTGCCAAAGTTGCTGCGGCCCGCGGCTGCCGCCATCTCGCGATGGAACTGCATGTCGTTTTCGAGCTCGCGATCGAGCTGGCGGCGGTTCAACAGGTACTGGATGCGGCGGAAAAGCTCGCCCATGATGGGCCTCCTGAGGTGGTGCGGAACTTAGGCGGTGCGCAGAACTTCCTGAATAGCCTGGGTGACGCGGTCGTAGTCGGAAAGTTCGGCTTCCAGTTGTCTGCGGCCTTCCGGCGTAATGCAGTAGCAGCGAACCTTGCGGTTGGTTTCAGAGATACCCCACTCCGCGGTGACCCAGCCCTTCACCAGCATCTTTTGCAGCGTCGGATAGAGCAGCCCTTCTTCCACCGCCAGCACTTCGCTGGAGAGGATGTGAATGCGCTGGGCAATGGCGTAGCCGTGCAGGGAGCCGGACTGCAGAACGCGGAGGATGAGCAGGACGAGCGCCCCGGAAGGGGTTACGGGTTTAGGCGTATCGGACATAGGCATAATTTACTTATGCCTAACGCGTTTGTCAAGGGAAGAATGTATTGGGCTGCGACACCCGATCGGGAAGAGTTGCTTCCAGCAGGATGTACCTCCGGCCTTCTGGTATCCTTAACCGTTTACCTGTGTTTTGGGGGGGAATATGCCGGAGAACAGGGCGCGGAAGCATCATCAGGACCGGGTGGCGGAGACGCTGCGTCTGGAAATTGGGACCATGATTGACGGCGAGCTGAACGACAAGCGGATTGCCAACTGCTATGTCAGCGAAGTGGCGCTGAATCCCGGGGGCAAATCCGCGCGCGTCTACGTTGCGGTTGACACACATGTGCAGGACATTGCCCAGGCGGAAAAGGACACGATTGCCGGCCTCGAAGCGGCCAAAGGCTACATTCGCTATGAGTTAAAGGAGCGGATGGCGGTGCGGAACGTGCCGGACCTGGCGTTTCTTGCCGACCGGTCGGGGCGTTTCCAGGCCCGGATCGAAGAACTGATGGACCGTTCGAGGAAACGGAACAAGTACGCGCCGACGCCCGAGCCGCCGGCCACGCCCGACGAAGCCAAACTGAGCGAGCACGAGGCGCGCGAAGACAAGGCCGCCGCGGAGTAGACCGGTCAGCCGGCTGTTTCATGCGCTGGGTTGCGGCTTTTTCCTGGGTGAAGGGACCACGACATTCCGCCCGAATCTGTTAGCCTTGACGCTGTCGAGGCTGAGCAACATATCCGCGTTTCATTCTTTGTGAACGCATACCGGCGGGGCGGGGCTTTCAAGGCTCGGTTCAAACCGGAATGAACAGTTCAACCGGGCCATTTTGAGAGTGAGCAGGTTTCTCTGGGTCCGAAGGCACAGAACGACTCTGAAACTGGAGAAATCCTCGCATTGGAAACCGCACTGGAATCACCGGCTCCCGGAATCCCTGAACGCCGGCGAAAATGGAAAGCCCGGTGGGCGAGCGCCGCCGAAGCATCCGTGTTTCTGGGTTCAACGATCTTCTTCCTGGCCTATGGGCTGACGCCGTTCCTGGGCGGAGCCGGAATGGGGCTGGTGGGCGCCGATGAGCCCCGCTATGCGCAGATTGCCCACGAAATGCTGGTCCGATTTGACTCCGCGCATACGCTGCGGGAGCGATTGAGCGCCTGCGTTACGCCCTATCTGTATGGAAGGCCGTGGCTGGAAAAGCCGGCGCTTTACTACTGGCGGGCGATGTTCGCCTTCCAGGACGTAGGCGTACACGACTGGAGCGCGCGCCTGCCGAGCCTCAGCTTTGCCTTCGTCATGGCCGGGCTCATCTACCTGCATATGCGGCGTTTCCGCCGGGGCGGGCATCTGGACGCGGCCATAATTACGGTCACCTGCGCCGGGATTATCGGGTTCTCCCGCGGGGCCTCGACCGATATGCAGATGGCTGCGCCGCTGGCGATCGGATTGCTGGGCTGGTACGCGTGGTACGAGACCGACTCGAAGTTCTGGCTGTTCGACATCTACTTCTTCACCGGTGTGGCCACACTGGCCAAGGGGCCGGTTGCGCCCTTTCTGGCGACCCTGATCCTGGTGGCCTTTGCGTTCCTGCGGCGGGAGTGGTCGATTCTGAGGAAGACCATATGGTGGCCCGGCATCGTGCTCTACTTTGCCATGGTGCTGCCCTGGTTTATCGCGGTGCAAATACAAAATCCGACCTTCTTCCGCGAGTTTTTCCTGGAACACAATCTGCAGCGCTTCGCCACGGACCGCTATCAGCATGTGCAGCCCTTCTGGTACTACCTGGTGGTGGTGGTGCTGGCCATGATGCCGTGGACCGTGCTGGCAGTCCGTGCGCTGGTAGACGGAATTCAAACTTCGGTGGCTGAGTGGCGGCTGCGGCGACTGAATCCCAAGCGGCGCGTACCCAACCGCCCTGGCGATGCCTTTCCTGAGTTTCTGGTGCTGTGGGCGCTGATTCCGATCGTGTTCTTCAGCTTTTCGCAGTCGAAGTTGCCCGGGTATATTCTGCCCTCGATTCCGCCGCTGGCCATTCTCACCGGCGACTTTCTATTCCGCAGGCGCAAGCCGGGCTTGAACCGCTGGGTGTTGCTGGGCCACGCGGCGGTGTGTGCGGTTATGACCGTCGCTGCGCTGCTGCTGCCATGGTTCGTAGCGCACGGCAACAAAGTTCCTCCTTCGCACGCCCTGATCATTGCGGGGCTGGCCGGGTTTGGCGCGGCGCTGCTGATTCTGATCGTGGTCAAGGGCTATGGAGTGGCGCGGTTGAGGCTGGTGACGACAGCGGTTCTGGCGGTGCTGGTGCTGTTTCTCTACGGAGTGGGCCCGCTCTTCGGGATCCCAGCGGTGGGAGCCACCAAGCGGGTAATCCACCTGCTTGACCGGGCCTACTCCGCACGGCCACTGGCCGACCGGTTGGAGACCCTGGCCCCGGCGAACGAGGCGGTTGCTGTATTTCGTGTGCGCCGGGATGTGGAGTATGGCCTCTCGTTTTATCGCAATCGCGAAGTGGTCAACTATGAGCAGGATGGCGTGCCGGACGGGCAGCATCTGCTGGTAGCCAGGGTGACGGGACGCAACGGCGTCGACCTGGGGACCCAGGCCGCGCTGGATGAGTATTTGGAGGGACGGCACTACGAGCAGTTATTCAACTGGCCGGAACAGGGGCTGGTAGTCTACATGGTTGGAAGCCGTTAGTTGGAAGACACCCCATTTGAAACACAGGATGAGACGGCGAGAACCCTGGTGCCGGTTCTGGTAAGCTTGAGTCCAAACTGTACCCGGACGCGGGCACGGCAGGGTCTGTTGTGCGGCAGAGCGCGGCTTCTCACAAAGAGGAGTTTCCCGCCGGCAGGCTGAAATCTTCTTTATGGATGGGACGGGGCCGTCCAATCTGCAGGGAGCTGCATGGCAACTGGCGTTTCCATCGAAATTCTCGACCTGCGCCACTTCGCTGCGCCGGTGCTCCGGCCTGTCCTCGATGCCGAAGGCGAGATCTGGAAGCAGCGGTTGCACTGGGACTATCGCACTTCCTCCAAGCTTCTGATGCAGTATCTCGACAGCCACATGCTGCCCGGCTATGCGGCACTCGAAGGCGGCCAGGTCACCGGCTATGCCTTTTGCGTTTACGAGGAGACCAAGGCGGTCATCGGCGATGTGTTTGCGCTGAACTGCAACCCATCAGGCGTTGATGCCGAGTTGCAGCCCGAGGGTGTTTTCTCAGGGCCACTTCCGGCCTCGGCTCATGAGATTGAGCAAACCCTGTTGAAGCACCTGTTTGAGACGCTCGTCAACTCCCCCCAGGTGGACCGCATCGAATCCCAGCTTCTGCTCCATCCATCCGGCGTACATTCCGGGGCTTTCCAGGCGGCGGGGTTCGACATTTTCCGGCGGCTTTTCATGGTGCAGTATCTGAAAAATCTTTGGAACCAGCCGCGCGTCGATTTGCCGCGAGGCCTCGAGCTCCGGCCGTGGCGCGACGAGGACCTGGCCCCCGCCGGGCAGCTGATTGCTGAGGCCTATCGCGACCATCCCGACAGCGTGATCAACGACCAGTACCGGTCGGTCCATGGGTCACAGCGTTTCCTCCACAATATTGTGCGCTACTCGGGCTGCGGGGCATTTTCCGCGCAGGTTTCGCATGTCGTGGTAAACCGGCAGACGCGGCACCTGGTGGCGCTGGTGCTGGGGTCGCGCGTAAGCCCGCAGAGCGGGCATATCACCCAGATCTGCGTTCATCCGTCGTATCGCCGCATGGGATTGGCGCGCATGCTGCTGGGGGTGGCCGCATTCCACTTCATGCGCCACGGGGCCACGGAGATTTCGTTGACGGTGACTGAGTCCAACTCGCCGGCGATCGACCTGTATCTGTCGGAAGGCTATACCTATGCGCATGTTTTTGATGCGGCAGTGTGGCAGCGCGGGCGTCGGGCCTGAGATTGATGCGCAAGCCTTGCCAGAATAGCTAGCGGGCGATGAAATACATCAGCCAGCTCAGCAGGATAGCCGAGCCCACAAACAGCACAAAGCAGTAGATCCCGTAGCGGACCATGCGTTGAGGTGTGTCGCGCTGGGTGATGCCAAAGACGGTGGAAGCAAACAGGGCGAAGAGCAGCACCGCGGGAACGTAGGTGGGATGGAGCATTATGCTTTTCTCCCAGTGCGCAGGTTGTGTGCATCCACCGCCGAGATGATGTTGAGCAGGCCGGCGACGACAATGAAGCGCGAGCCCCAGTCTTCGGTCGTGATCTGAACCAGGTTGGCGCCCCAGCCCATGGCGCGGGAGATAAAGTACAGGATGCCGGTGCCAAGATCGCCGGCCATGCTGAGCATGTCCAGAATGTCGTGCGCACCTGAGTGAATCTGCCCGTTCATAGCCAGGCCGCAAAGAAACATGCCGAAGATGGAGACAGCGAGCAGTGCGCCGCGGACCGGCTTGCGGACTAGGAAATGTCCCGCGCCGGGTACCAGCCATCCTGCGATGAGGGGGAGATACACAAAGCCCGCCTGGGGCGGACTTTTCTTGATGGGAGTCGTTGCCATTCCTCTTCGACTATATCGCACGAGGGCAGGGGCTGGGGATTAGGGGTTAGGGATTAGGGCGCGCATTGAGCCAGATGAACACCAGTGCAATGGCGCTCTTTCGAGCTCTTCTCACCCTAACCCCTGATCCCTAACCCCTGTTGTTCAGATTCTCACCAGTTCCCGCTGAATTGCCCCCGTAACCCAGGCTTTGCCGGGCGCGGTGAGCATGTCGATCTCGCTGCGGACACCGAACTCCGGCAAATAGATGCCGGGTTCGACGGAGAAGCAGGTGTTTGGCAGGATGCGGCGCTCGTCGTGCGTTTCCAGGTTGTCGAGGTGCGCGCCGGGGCCGTGAATCTCGTGGGCGATGTTGTGGCCGGTGCGGTGGGTAAAGTATTTGCCAAAGCCGGCCGCGTCAATCACAGCCCGGGCCGCGTCATCCCCTTCATGGCCGCAGATCGGCCGTCCAGCAGCGAAGGCCTGCTCGACCGTGGCGATGGCCGCGTCGCGGGCATTGCGCACCGTTTCAAACACCTGCTGCTCCATTGCCGATGGTTCGCGGCCCACGACCCCCGTCCACGTGATGTCGTAATACACGCTGCCCGGCTGGTCGAGTTGCCCCCAGATGTCGATGAGGATGAAGTCGCCTTCCTTGATGGGGGAAGACTTGGCAGCGGTGGGCTCGTAGTGCGAGTCGGAGCTGTTAGCGTTGGCGCTCACGTTGGGGCCGTTTTCCCAGACTAGATTTTCGCGGCGCATGGCCTCGGAGAGCCACTGCACCATCTCGAATTCAGTCAGTCTTCGCGTGCCGCCGGTGTGCGGGCGAAGGCGGCGGCCCATCTCGTGCCAGGCTTCGGCGAGAATGCGGTCGATGGCCACCTGCGCGACGCCGTGAGTGGCAATCTGTTCTTCGCTCAGCACGGCCTCAAACTGACTTACCAGGTCGGCGGAACTGAAGATCTGCTTGCCCAGCCCGCGCAGGAATTCGACCGTGCCCGCGTCCACCATGGAGACATACATGATGGCATTGTTGGGTGAGTACTGCATGGCGATGCGGGTGGCATCGAAGAGCATGGCGTCAATGCCGGCGTGCAGTTCCTGCCAGCTTGAGTATTGCGCCTTGACTCCGGGCAGCGTGTCCAGTCGGAACTGCTCAATGCGATGCACCAGCTTGCGCGGTTCGCCATTTGCGGGAATGTAGTAGTACCAGCGGCGGGTGATGTGGGCTTTGGGGTCAAGGCCGAGAATGCCGGCGGCGATGGGATCGCGGTGGTGGTGGTCGTAAAAGAGCCAGCCGTCAAAGCCGGCCTCGCGGATTGCGGCCTGGATTGCGTCGAGTTTCATTGGGCCATGATACCCGGTCGAGGGCCAGGGCTTGGAGTCATTCTCGGGGCGTCGCCGGGGCAGACGGCGTATTCCTACGCTGGAACACCCCCGGCCACGCCTGTTCTGGTCACGGCGACAACGCTGATGTCGTCTTCCTGGCCGAACTTCTGAGCGGCATCGGCGATTTCGCAAGCGCTCGGTTGCTGGGCCAGAAGGACTCCCACCCGCTCAAACCCGAAGAGTTCGCCTTTGGAGTTCATGGCTTCGAGGATACCGTCGGAGAACAACACCATGCGGTCTTCGAGATTCATTTGAAAGTGCATGACAGATGGCTCCGCAGCCTCGATGAGGCCGAGAGGCAACGCGCCTTCCATCTCCAGCGGGTTCCCGTTGAGGTAAGGGGTCATATGTCCGGCATTGGCCAGGGTGGCCTGGCCCTGGGTGTCAATCAGCAAAGCCTGGGCCGTCGCCTGGGCGTTTTCTCTTCCGCAGAGGCGGTGGTTCAAAGTCCGCAGAACATAGACAGGGTCGTTGTCGAGTTCGGCGGCGGTGCGTGCCGCCCCGATCAACAGAGCTACCAGCATTCCCGCCTGCAGGCCTTTGCCGGCCACGTCGCCCGCGACGATGAGGAGGCCTCCGTCGGAGGGGTGCGGCAGGACCTGGAAGAAGTCTCCGCCGACCTCAAGCGCAGGACGGTACTCGCTTTCGACCGCGAAACCGGGAAGGGTGAGCCTGGCCTGCGGGATGATGACCTGCTGGACTTCCTGGGCCTGTTTCACGTCAAGCGCCATCAGGCGCTGCCTGGCTTGCGAACGCTCTGTGCGCCGCACCAGCAGCAAGGCCAACACCAGCAGGCGGAGCAGGTTGGTGATGAACCCAAGGCCGATCTGAATGCCCCAGGGGAACAAGGTCAAACGCAAATGCAGAATCGACAACTCGGTAGTGAAGCTTGAAACGCCCAGCAGGAGCACCGCCGGCAAGGTGAGCCAGCCCTCCAGACCTTGCTCACGAATGCCCTCGCCGACAATCATGAGCATTAGCGCCATAAGCGCAAGCCGCAATAAAAGCGACGCGGTGTGGAATGCGTTGCCCACCGATTGGGGAACGAGGTTATAGAAGAGGTTTTCACCGAGCGCGTTGGAGACCATGAGCAGTGCCACAAGCACGGCCGTCGCGTACGGCAGCCAGCGCTTGCGCAATGGTTTGAACCAGGTCCACCAGACCATCGTCCACCCGGCAAAGATGAGAGGCCCGTAGAAAACCTCCTGGAGGAGATGATCCTGAAATGCGTTGATCGATTGCGACCAGGCGGCGACAACGCTCTCTAGTTGACTGACAAACGTCAGCAGAAACACCAGGCCCATCCACCAGTAGAGAGGGTCCTTGCGGTCAAGGCGCAACAGGGCAAGCGTGCCCAGGGCTGCGAGCAGGTGAAGAAGAACCAGCAAAGGCCAGTAAAGGAATGAGCGGATCAGGGCGATCCGGTGGACCTGGTGCAGATTGGCCGCGGCGGACACCGTGCCGATGACCGGCGCGGTGTGCATGCCTCCCAGGTCCGGCCCGTCCAGCAGTGTTGTAGGCTGCATCCAGAATCGGAAAGCCAATACCACCGACTCCTGGTTGGAGCCGACTGCCTCGGTCTTGGAGGAAGGATCCGCTGCGTCGGGCGATCGGGGCGCGTTTTGCTCGATCACAAAGAGAGAAGGCTGTGTGTAGTAGATCTCCGGGTGCGGTCCGGAGAAATCGCCAAAGCTACCCAACAAGACTCCACCGGCATAGACCTGGTAGGCATCGTCCACGTCCTCTGACCCTGCGATGGAAAGTCCGGCACCGGGCGGCGAGATCACCTTCAGGCGAATTCGATACCAGGCATATCCCCAATAGCCGGGGTGCCCTTTCGCCGTCCATCCAGGCACATAGCCGGAAAGGCCGCGCACGGGGTCGAAGGAACGAGCTTTTGGAGCCAGATCCACAGTCTCCCAGTGGGAGTCGTCGAATCCGGGCTCTGCCCACAGTGGCTGGCGAGTTGCGGGGTCGAGCGGCGAGTCGCCGACGGTGAACTTCCAGGGCCCGTTGAGCGGCGCCAAGGATTCTCCGAGGTTGATTTGCGTGAAGGCGCGGGCTGCATCGCCGGCCGCTGCCACCGTCTGCGCCTCCAGGGAGGCGCAGCACAGAGCAGCCAAGAAAAGGAGAAGAACCCTGCCCGGAAAGTGTCTCATTCCGTCGAGCCCCCTGTTCTTTGCTACAAACACGGCGACAGGATCTGTCCCGACGCGCAACCTGCCTGCCAAATCGCGGGGCAGGAAACTCTTTCAAGCTGGCGTGCTCAGGGAAGGTTACTCGAAGTCATTATCGGAGGAGACTCGTGCAGTCTCCGATGCAAGCTGCGCGAGGTGTCCGAAGTTCGTACGAAACAGGGTTTAGAGTGCGGCCAGCGCCGCCGCCTGATCCGGGAACAGCCCCGCATACTTCGTAATCCCCACCATCGTGAACACCTTAACAAAATGCGCCGACAGGCCATAGGCATAAACCTTCTGTCCCGAGTTTGCCGCTTCAATCAGCAACTGAATCACCAGCGCAATCCCGCTTGAGTTGATGTAGTCGACCTTGGTGAAGTCGAGCAGGATGATCTTGTTGGTAGCCTTGGGCAATGCCTGGTAGACGCCCAGGACCGCTTCCTTGGAGGTGCTGGCGATGTCTCCCTCGAAACGGAGGACGGTTACCGCGTGGCCGGCTGGGGAGGTCAGTTGGTCGACATGGGACTTGGTTTCGCTCTGCACGATCGATATTCTCCGTATTCCTGTCTTGATTATCCCTGATCTTTATCCAGCCGGATCACCAGCCGGACATAACTGCTCTTGCCGTCTACACCGGAAACCCATTCGGCCTCGTCCACCAGCGCCTGAATGAGGAACATGCCCATGCCGCGGGCGTCTTCCTCGCCGTGCATCTTGCGATCGATGTCAGGCTTGGCGGGCTGTTTCTTCATGCCGGTGCCGTCGTCGATGACCTTCACTTCCAGCGAGTCTTCCCCTGCGGAGAGCACCACGCCCACTGACAGTTTCTCATTCAGGCGATTGCCGTGTTCTATCGCGTTGATACAGGCCTCGGCAACTGCCGTCTTGAGGTCCTCGACACGATCGTCTCGAAAGCCCATCAGTTTGGCAACGGAGGCAGCCGTGCTCATGGCCACTTTTTCAAAGCCCATCCGCGACGGTAGCCGGACCTCCACGTTGGTCGTTCTTATCTCGCTCATGCCGGCATCTCCGGGGCACTCTTCCACCGGCACAGCGCCAGTGCGGTCATGTCGTCCCCCTGCGGGCCACCATCCGCGAAGTCCTCAAGGGTTTTCCACAATGCATCGAGAATACCATCAGCCTTCTGGCACGGGCACTTGGAAAATTCATCCAAAAGACGTTCCGGCCCAAATTCCTCATCTCCTTTGAACACTTCTGTCAGCCCATCGGTATAGAAGAGGAGGCGCGAGCCGGGTTGGAAGCCGTGTTTCTCAACGGAGTAGCGCATGCCGGGGAGAAGGCCAAGCGGCGTACCGGCGGCATTGAATTCGTGAGCGGGCTGGCCGGGTTCCACCAGAAAGCCGGGATTGTGTCCGGCGTTCACCACTTCCAGGTCGCCGCTCTCCGGATGGATTCTGAGGAAGATGGCTGTCACGTATCGGCGGCGCGACTCTTCGCCTTCCGCCCAGTGATGCTGGTTGATCTGGGTGGCCAGGTCGTCGAGCGGCATGCCAGTCACGGCCATGGCCCGGAAGGCGGCGCGGAAGCTCATGGAGACAATGGCCGACGCCAGCCCTTTGCCGGCCACATCGGCCACTGCAATCAGCAGGCTGCCGTCGGGCTGCTCGACAATGTCGAGATAGTCGCCGCCGACTTCATAACAGGTGGCAGAGCGAAAGCCGATGGAGTAGCCGTCGATCTTGGGAAGCTGCTGCGGAAGCAGGGAGCGCTGTATGTTGCGCGCGGCGTCCAGATCTTGCTGCACGCGGGCGAAGGCTACGTTGCGCTTGTGGTTTCGTGCGTTTTCAAGGGCCACGGCGGCCTGCAGCGAAAGACCTTCCAGAAAGTCCGATTCGTAAAGCGATATCTCGCGCCCGTCCGGCGCAGCGACCAGCATGTCGGTCATCTTGTGGCCGTCGCGGTCTTGCAGCGGGTAGCGAAGCAAGCCGGGGTGGTCGTCCGCGGGCTCCTCGCCGTAAGAAAGGCCAGTGCCTGAGAAAGCCGCTCCTGACATTTCCAGTTCGCGCACCACGATGCGCAGCACCTGCTCGAGCACTTCTTCTTCGCGAATGGTGGAGTGGACCTGGCGCGAGGCCTCAAGTAACGCTTGCAGGCGGGCAACCTGCTGCTGCAGATCGATGGTTTCGCCATTTCCCGGCAGGTGCAGCCCAGCGGCCATACTATTGATTCCCCCGTGGATTTTCAATGTACCACGCCTATGGCACGGCTTGCTGAGGAGGCTACTCGATGCAGCACCCACCCTCGCATCGCAGCGCGACGCAAGGGTGGATTTTGATGGTGCAGCAATTACTGGATAATCACCACGTTCATGCTCCACGGGGTGAGGGTCAGCGTCATGGGCAGGGTTTGCGCTCCCAGGGTGGTCACGGTTGGCGAAGCCCAGGTGCTGGTTCCGGCCGGGTCCGGCGGAGTGCCCGTGGGCGAGCCGGATAGGTCATAGAGGGACTTGTCGTAGGTGGTGACGGTAACCCCGGCTGAGCTGGTCTTCCCGGTCAGCGTTACGAGCACCGGCTGGCTGGTGGTCTCGTTGGTGTTGAAGAGCACCAGGGCCGTTCCCGAAGGATTGGTGGCAGCGTAGGCGCGCACGTCCGTGGTGTCTCCGATGACGGTAGCGTTCAACGCGGTTTGGCCGGTGATGGCCACCTGGCTGAAGAGTTGGAAGGCGCGCGCCGTGGGAGACATGGTGCCAAACGGACCTGCCCCAGGGCAGCTTGGATCCTGGGTCCCGTCGGAGAACACGTTGTAGGCTCCGAAGTTCTGCCAGCCATAGACGGAGGTGCTGTCGTTTCCAGCCTGACCGTTGCAGTTGCCAAAGCCGATCCACCAGGTCAGGCGCGAGACACCGTCGTTCATCATCTCGCCCAGCACTTGGCCGGCATAAAGGCCCTGAGTAATGGACCAGCTCTGCTTGCCGGGATTGCTGTAAGGGCCGCCAATCTCGCCCAGGTAAATCGGCGTGTTGGGCTTGCCGGCGGTCACCAGTTCCTGTTTGATGGTGTTGATCACGTTGGTCAAATTCTGGGGTGCCTGCTGCACCAGGGAGGTGTCGTCCTCCTGGCCTGGCGTCTCTGGGTAGGAGTGGTATTCCACAAAATCGTAGTCCGCGTTGGCCAATACGATCGGGTCCCATGCGGGGGTGTTGCCGGGATTGACCGACACGCCCACCAGGGTATTCGGGGAAGCGGCTTTGATTTGCTGATAGTAGCCAGTGCTTCCAGTTGTTGAGTTGGCGTAGGTGGTCGGGTCGTGCGGGATGGCGTGGTTGTCGACCTCCCAGCTTCCGTATTCCTCATTGCCGACGGTCATGTGGCTCACCGTAACGCCCAGAGTCAGCGCATCCGCTGCCCACGCAGCAGCCTCGGCAGGGTCGCCGGGTCCGGTGCAGTTCTCGCCCGTGCCATAGTCCGCAATCAGCGCTACATCCAGTCCGGTTGGCGTCACCAGGTTGTTGATGAAATTGGGGAAGGTGTCATTGGTGTTTGCCGTGCTGCCGCACTCCGAATTGGTCTCCCAGTTGTAGGCATCGCCCCAAGAGCCGCCCGGCCAGCGAGTCGCCTTGATCCCCGCGGTCTGGAAGGCGGACTCGATCATGGGCGCGTTGGTGGCGCTGGCGACGTCGAACCAGGAAGCCAGATTCATGCCCAGAAGCTGGTCAGTGACGGCTGGGCCAGGTGTGGATAGATCGACCGACACCGCAGCGCCTCCCACCGTTACGGTGGCCGTAGCCGTAACAGCCGTATGTTGGCGTTGGTGACGGTGAGCGTGTATGTGGTGGTCGCTGTGGGACTGACGGCGACCGCGGTACCGCTGGTCGCGGTGATGGGAGAAGCGCCTCCGGTGATGACTCCGGTTCCGTTGGCGAAGACGCCCGTCAGATTCGCCGACTCGCCGGCGGTGATCGAGGCGGGCGAAGCCGCAAAACTGGTGATGACCGCTGCAGGATCCACCGTGAGAGTCACACTTTGAGTGATTGGCGTTCCGGTTGTAGGAGTGACCGTGAGGGTATAGGTGGTGGTCGCCGTCGGGCTTACAGAGATGCCGACGTCGCTGGTCATGGAGACGAGAGCAGCGCCGCCGGTAAGGGTGCCGGTGCCTCCCGTGAATACGCCGGTGATGGTTGCACTCTGCCCCGCGGTAATGGTCGACGGCGTCGCGGTCAGGCTGGTGATCGCCGGAGGCAGGGGGTTCACAGTGACCGTAGCCGTGGATGTTACAGCGGTGGCGGCGCCATTGGTCACGGTGAGTGTGTAGGTGGTGGTTGCCGTCGGGCTCACCGTAACGCCAACTCCGCTGGAGGCGGCGATGTTGCCGGGCGTGATGATGCCGGTGCCGTTGGCGAAAACCCCGGTCAATGTCGCGCTTTGCCCGGAGTTGATGGTTCCCGGCTGCACGCTGAAGCTGGTAATCGCCGGCGCAGCATAGACCGTCACGCTGGCCGATGCGGTCACTGCCGATCCCGAGGTCGGGGTCACGGTGAGCGTGTACGTGGTGGTGGCTGTCGGGCTCACCGTAACGCCAACTCCGCTGGTGGCGGCAATGCTACCGGGGGTAATGACGCCGGTGCCGTTCGAAAACACGCTCGTCAAAGTCGAACTGGCCCCAGCAGTAAGCAGCGCAGGATTTGCGCTGAAGCTGGAGATCGAGGCCGCGGGTGTGGACGGGGTTGAGTTGCCGCCGCATCCGGTGAGAGCCGCGGAGCAAAGAAGGAGCGTCATGACCCAAAAAGTGAAGCGGCAAGACCGTCGCATGGATTCCCCTGAATGAATGATTCTTTCTCGTTTTTTCTGACGGCCAATGATATCGCTATCAAGCAGGGTCTTGTCCAGAGTACTTTGCGGTTAGATTGTCAAACTGCGAGGCGTGCGAGGGTAAGCACAGTGATGTCGTCGTCCTGGCCAAAATCCTGGGCCGCCTGCGCCACTTTTTCGGCGGATTCGGTGGAAATGGCCCGCGTGCGCTCAAAGCCGAAAAGCTCACCCGCCGCGTTGCGTGCCTCGACCACGCCATCGGACAGAAAAGTCAGGTGCTGCCCTGGCAGAAGCTGAAAGCTGATTTCCTCATAGGAACTTTCGATGGTGATGCCCATGGGCAAGCCGGCAGGAACGGGAAGCTCAACGCCGCCGAGATAAGGCGCCAGATGCCCGGCGTTCGCCATGGTCCCAGCGCCGTCCGGTCCGATGCGCGCTACGCAGCATGTAACGAAGCCGCCGCGCAGTTCGCCCACCAGCCCGCAATTCAGCGCATTCAGGATCCAGGAGGGCGATACCGGAGGAATGCAGCGCAGCGCGCCAATGACCGCGGAGACGGTCATGGCGGCCCCCAGACCCTTTCCGCTCACATCTCCGACGACAACGAGCACGCCGCCTCCAAGTTCGGGGATCACGCGGAAGAAATCGCCGCCCACCTGCCTGGCGGGCTGATAGACACTCTCGGTTTTGAACCCAGGGATGTCGCCCGGCGGCGCAACCAATTGCTGCTGCATCACCCGCGCGGTCTCGAACTCGGCGCGGAACTCGTCGCGGACGCGCCATGCCTTCCAGGCGCGCTGGCCCAGCATCACGAACAAGGCCAGCGAGGCAGCAAAATTTCCCAAATCATGCAAGGACAGGGAGAAATGTCCGATGGTCATGTTTGTGTTGATTCCGAATGAGCTCAACATAGCCGCAACAGGAAAAATCGCCAGCGCGAGACCAAAAGGCCAGGTCTTGTTCAATGTCAACAGCGGGCGCAGATTGGTTCCGATGATGATCAGGTTGAAGACTTGGCCGGACGGCCACGCAGCCCCGAGAATCCAGGGAATTGGTGCCGACGCAGCGGTGGTAAGGAATGCATAGAGAAGGCAAGCGTTCAGGATCACGATTGAGGTCTGGACAATACGCTTCAGGATCCTGGCTCGGAGCAAGTGAATGGCCCAGACAAATTCCACCATGACGGCCATTTCGGCGATTTGCAGAACGAAAAAGAAAATCCAATCGAGATCCCGCGGAATCGCATGGATCCCCAGTTGTTCTGTGTCCTGATGGATGTAATGGAGCGATGTGAAGAGCAGGAAGCCGCTGAACAACAGAAGTTCCCTGCCGCCTGTCCAACGCCAGAAGACGAGCAGACAGACGCCCAGAATAGCCATGAAAGAATAGATGGCCAAAACAGGCCCAATCCGGAGCAGGGCAGTTAGACGGTCTGCATGGTCGACAAGCTTCTCATAGCTGCGTTGACCGATCTCGAAACGCACATTGCGCTGGTTGCCGAAATGCCAGTCAAGCGGCCGTATCCAAATCCGATAAGCGATCAGCGCGGACGTGCCAGGCGGGGCTATCTCCTGCGGCAAATCAAACACCGATCCCGCTGAGGATTCGGCAGGCTCCTGGCGGTGTGGAAAGCTGCCACGCCGCGCCACCTGCTGCCCATTGACGAAGATTTCAAAGGAAATTACGGACAGTCCGCCGTCAATGACGCGAATTGCAAGAGCGCCGGAAGCGTCCTTGGGTACCGGCACACGTATTCGCCTCCATTCGATACCATCGGGAGACGAGGATGCAGGTCCAGGCATGCGCCCGTTTGGCTCGACAGGCCAGGCGCTGTCATCAAGGGCAGGATTGGCCCAGCCAAGCTTGCCATCGGGGTCGTCACCGAAGTGGTAGCGCACCGGCTCGCTCGGCTGTTGCATGGGCGTACTGCCCGATTGGCCCCGCAAACAGGGCGTCGAGGAGGCGAACGCGAAGAGGAGCGCAATGAGGATGCCGCGCCCGGCGGGGGGAAGCATGCAAACAGCATACTCACTCTTTGAGTCGATCGTGAGTGTAAAGCGGGGGATGGGGAAGAATGTGCGGGGCGGGCGCAGACAGTCTTGGCTCAGTGGCTGGCCGCGTCGCGGATATCCCGTGTTTCCAGCGTCCGCTTGCGGTAGCCGTGGCGGGCAACAGCGACCATGGCGCGCCCAACTTCTCGCGTGGAGGTCACCTGGCCGGGCATGGCCCAGCGCAGCAGCGGCATCAGCGGCCTCAGAATCGCATAGAGGATCCGATAGGACGGAGTCTTCGACTTGATTCCGTCCATGGGCTCAATAAAACCCGGACGGAAGAGATAAACGCTGAGTGGCAGGCGTCGCAGCGCGTTTTCAGTGCGGCCCTTTACGCGCGCCCACATCACGCGGCCCCTCTCCGAATCGTCCGTGCCGGCGCCGGAGACATAGACGAAGGTCATGCCGGGATTCAGGCGGCTCAGCGTCTCCGCCGCGGCCATCGTCCAGGTGAAGGTGATGCGCGCGTAGTCGGCTTCGCTCATTCCACTCGAAGAAACTCCCAGGCAAAACAGGCAGGCGTCGAACCCGGTGAGTTCCGGCTCAATCTCCGCATAATTTCCCATGTCTTCGTGGAGGATCTCGCGAAGCTTGGGGTCGGTTTTATCAGTATGGGTGCGCCCAATTACGACGGCCATCTTGACTCTTGGATCGCGCAGGCACTCGCGCAGCACGCCCTGCCCCACCATGCCGGTTGCGCCGAAGATAAGTATCTTCATGATGTTCTCCAAGGGGAATTGAGGATGGACTGTGGACAATCCCAGATTAGATGCGTTTGCGTTAGAGCAGGAATAAATTCTCCATTCCAATACCTCCACTCGAATAGTGGATACTCTTGATGTGCGCAGCGCGAGCCAGATCGTAGTGGTTGCGGCGATGTGGATGTGGGCCCCCTGCTGCCAGCCGCAAACTGCCCCTGCATGGACCTCGGCAACGGCGCATGCAGCATTGAAGTCCGCGCAGGCCAGGATTGTCGTCCTCGACGTTGCCACCGGTCGGATACTCGCCGCAAACCACCTGGCCGATGCGGCACGAACGCTGGCCGCGCCCGGCTCCACGCTGAAGCCGCTGGCGCTTTATGGGATGATTGCCGCGGCCCTCTGGGATCCTGAGCGGCGCATCGCCTGCTCGCGGAACCTGCGCATTGCCGGACGGTCGCTCACCTGTTCCCATCCGCCCACCGACCCCATGGACGCGCGCCAGGCTCTGGCATGGAGTTGCAACACGTACTTCGCGACCGTCGGGGCATCGCTCGCGCCAGTAGAGCTGGGCCGGCTGCTGGCCCCGACCGGGTTGCTGGGGCAGACTGGTCTGGCCAGGGACGAGGCGGTAGCGGAGTTTCGCGAGCCGGCTGGAAAAGAGGCGGCGAGTCTCGCTCTGCTGGGCGTAGACGGCATCCAGGTAACGCCGCTTGAGCTGGCTGCGGCTTACCGATGGCTGGCGCTGCAGTTGGCCCAGCATCCCAATTCGGCCGCCGCACAGGTGGTGCAGGGTGGTCTGAAGGATTCAGCCAGCTTCGGCATTGCGGCTTCCGCTTCCGAGGGCGGAGTTGACGTGGCCGGCAAGACCGGGACGGCCAACCTTGGAGCCGGAACACCGTCGCATGGTTGGTTCGCCGGGCTTGCTCCGGCTGAGCACCCGACGGTGGTTGTGGTGGTTTATCTCGCTTCCGGACACGGGGCCAACGCGGCCGCGGTTGCGGCGGATGTGCTGGCGAACTCCCCGCTCAAGCAGGCGGGGCCATGATTCGCCGCGCTCTCGGAATCCTGCTTCTGACGACGGGTGTGGCTCTGTCGCACGCTGCTGTGCCTGCCGCCGGCGCGCTAAGGGTGGGCCTATGGACCCTCTGGCATGACAAGGAAGTGTCCGTTTCCACAGAGCCGGGGATGAGTGCGTTCCTGGCAAATTGCGAAAGCTGTTCCGGGTCGCCGATCACGCAGCCGCTAACGCTTCGAGCGGCTGCGGACGGGGTTGCGGCGAGAAACCGGGTTGCCCAGCCCTCGCTCTTCCTTTCAGGCGGGATACAGCTGTCGGCGCACGGAGAGTCGATTACGCTGCACAACCCGGTGCGGATCTCGGCGCGCAAAGGTGAGCTGGTCTTGGCGATAACCCTGCCCGTTGAAAGCTATGTGGAACGCGTGGTGGCCAGCGAGAGTGGGGATGCCGACTCGCTCGAATCGCTGAAGGCGCTGGCGATCGTCGTGCGGAGTTTTGCGCTGCACCAGGCGCATGGGCACGCGGATTACGACGTGTGCGACTCGACCCACTGCCAGCTGATTCACTGGACTGGCGGTGGACGGCACGCCGCGCACCAGGCCACACTGGCCACAGCGGGCGAGACGCTCTGGTTCCACGGGCGGCGAGCCGAAGCGTGGTTCCATCAGAATTGCGGCGGGCATACGGCGGCGCCGGGCGAGACTTGGCCAAGAGCAAAGCCGATGCCATGGCTGCTTTCGCGGGCGGACCCGTATTGCACGGCGGGCGGCGCGCGGGAGTGGGCCTCGACCTTGTCCCTCATCGATCTGACCCAGGCACTGGCCGCAGCCGGGCTGGCGCGTCCGGGATGGAAAACCCTGAACGTGACGCGCCGGGGCGAGTCCGGGCGCGCCGTGACGCTGAAAGTGGGCGAGACGGAGATTGCCGCGGAAGATTTCCGGCTGTCTGTGGGGCGTTCGCTGGGCTGGGGCAGGGTTCTGAGCAACTGGTACGAAGTCTCGCAGCGAGGTGGGGAGTTTGTTTTCCATGGCCGCGGGTCGGGGCACGGCGTGGGTTTGTGCCAGGCGGGTGCGGCGGCCATGGCCGGGCAGGGGCGGGACGCGGAACAAATTCTGGCGCAGTATTTCCCCGGCGCTGATGCGGAAGACGAAGCAACCGGGCAGCCGTGGCAGTTGCTCCGCGGGCAGGGTTTTTTGGTCGAGACGCTGGCTGCCGCGGACTCAACCTATCTGCCGCAGATCAACCAGGCACTGGCAGAGGCGGAAGAGCGCTCAAGCTTGCGGCCTTCGGGGGCCATCACGCTGCGCGCGTTCCCGTCGGTCAACGCATTTCGTGAGGGCACGCTGGCGCCGGGGTGGGTGGCCGCGTTTACTGAGGGCAACTGGATCGGCTCCCAGCCGCTGACCACACTTGCCGGCCGCAAGCTGCTCGTCACGGTGCTGCGGCATGAGTTCCTGCATGCGCTCGTCGAGGGCCACGCTGGCGCCAATGGGCCGCTTTGGCTGCGCGAAGGGCTGGTTGAGCTTTGGGCAGACGGCGTGCCCGAAAATGCCCCGGCAATCAAAATCGGTGAACTGGACGCCTCGCTCGCCCACGCTTCCACCGAGGCCGCGTCAGAAAAGGCACATCGCGCGGCCGCCATCTATGCCAGGCGCCTGCTGGATCGCTATGGGCGAGCGGAGGTGCTTGGCTGGCTCCATTCCGGTATCCCGGCAAACATTGCTGCTGGGCTCAACTGATTTATCCTTCCGATGATGCGTAAGACACTGTCAGTCGCCATGATCGCCATGAACGAAGAGGCCAATCTGACCCGCACACTGGAGACCGTGCGCTGGGCGGACGAGATTATCGTGGTCGACTCGGGCTCCAAAGACCGCACCATCGAGATCGCGCAGTCCTTCGGAGCAAAGACCAGTTACCACGCGTTCGGCGGCCACGGCGAGCAGAAGAATGTTGCACTCGACCTTTGCGCCTGCGACTGGATTCTACTGCTCGACGCGGACGAACCGCTCACGCCCGAACTGCAACGCGAGATACAGCAGCTACTGGCCAGGGAGCCGAAATACGACGCGTACTGGATTCCGCGCCTGAACCTGTATTATGGCCGCTGGATTCGCCACGGCGGCTTCTATCCCGACCACAAGCTACGGCTGTTCAAGCGGGGCAGCGCCCGCCTCAGCGAGGGAGTCGGACCGCATTCGACGCCGCAGTTTCAGGGTCCGCGCGGCAAGCTCAAGGGCGACATGCTCCACTACGCCTACCCCACCATGGGCATCTATCTCGAGCACATGAACCGCTACAGCTCAGAGATAGCGGCGCTACTTGCGGCCAAAGGAAGAACCAGCAAAAGCTGGCCGGCGTTTGTGTGGAATACGGTGCTCAATCCCGCGGCGACGTTTGTTTATAACTACTTTTTCCGGCTGGGATTTCTGGATGGGCGGGAGGGATTGATTCTGCATATCAATCACTCCGTCTACATCCACTGGAAGTTCATCAAGGCCTGGCGCATAGGCCTGGGCAAAGAATAGAGGACAGGGAATCGGGGCATCACAGGCTGCGGAAAAACTCATTGGGGTCCTCTCTCGAATGCTCTGTAATAAGGACACGACTTTAGTCGGGCCGACAAAGCCAATCAAATCATTGTCGGGCTTTAGCCCCTGCAAAACTCACGGCCGGATTTCGATCTCAAACAGCCCCTTATCTCGCGGCCTGTGACGCCCCGCGCTGCCTCTGATGCGCGTTCATTTGGATTCTTCTCCCGGCGGGATTTCGCCTTTGGCATGGGCGTTTCGGTCCGGTGGACCGCTTAGCACCGGCACAGCCACAAGTTCTTCCTCTTTGGGCGGAGCCTGCTTCCCTGCAAACAGGGTAGCCTGCCAGGCCAGCAGCAAAACCCAGCTTCCAATCACTAGCAGATAGACGGCGACCAGCTTGAGGATGACATGCCACTCCTGCGCCGCGACGGAGCCTGTAGGCAGTCCGTTAAAGAGGTGGGAAGGCGGCAAGATGGCCACCAGCGCAGCCACAGTAATCCCAGCCCACCAGCGCCAATCCCACAGCATCCCAAAAATGATGCGACGCCAGGGCAAGCGCAGACCCGTCTGCGAGGAGGCGGCCGCGTAGGGGATAACCTTTGCCGGGACGACGATCCAGCGGAGAATCCACTCGATCGTAAACAGGACAGTTTGGATGTGCGCCCAGGTCAGCAGGCTGGCGCGCAGGCCTTTGGGCAGCAGGGAGTGGATGTAGTCGCTCCACTGCGGGATCTGGTCGTCACACCAGTCGAGCGCGCGCCAGGTGAGCAGGGCCACGGCAATCCAGAGCAGCAGCGTGACCGCGCCCCACACCAGCTTCACGCGATGGCCGTCGTCATCGGCGAGCTTGCGCATGGTCCCGGCCTGCAGTTCCAGAAACCCGATAGCCAGCAGAACCGGGATAAGCAACTCAAGCACTACCTGCCACACATGCTTGTCGGGAATGCGCGTCCATGCCAGCCCAATCAGCAGCAGGACAAGCGTGAGAACGAACTGGAGGACGATCCAGACGCGGGCTCTCTGGATGCGATGGAAGAAGGACTTCAGTGTGCTCACGGCTGCACCTCCAGGGTGGCGGGATCGGTGGTGGCCTGAATTTCCGGCTGATACATGGGGCCTGCCTGCGCGGGACTGATAACAAACTTGCCGGGATTGACGACCTTCAGCAAATACATATACTCGCGGTGGTTGTAGAACTCGGTGTTGAAGAATGCCGCGCGGTCGTCATGGAGTTCTTTGCGGGTAAAGTTGTCCGCCCACCAGCCCGGCTTCTGGTTGATGCTGTAGAGCTCGGGGTGGTCGAGGAACTCCGTGCCCGAAGGGATGGGATCTTCGGCAAGGAGATATTTCCAGTTGGACCCACCGACGGTGAGCTTGACGGCCAGGATATCGCCCACATGCACCGGCCCGCGCAGCGGCGCTAGGTCATACGTGATGGGGTCGCTTGGGGAGGGCTGCTTTTTCTCCAGCACATAATAGTCGCGGCTCAAGTTCAGAGCCATCTGCTCATGCTGGAAAGACCTGCGGTCGGCAGTGAACCAGGAATTCTCGGCATTCCAATACGTTATGCCGTTGCCGCTCTTGCGAATGACCACCTGCCCGCCGCTGCCCACTTGCGCTGCGGGAATCTGCAACTTCCACGGTGCGGCAAACGCGTCGCCAACAGCAAAGTGATGCTTGCCCGCGCTGGCCCCGTTCACCAGCACCTCAACGTCGGAGGTGTTGCCGAGTTCGCCGCTGAGGGTGAGGTAGTCTGTCAGTCCCTGGATGACCATCGACGTCTGTTTGGTCGACTCCCAAAAGCCCCCGTTGTCGTTCCCTGCGAGCCAGACGGCGGCCTTTGACAGCAGTCCGCTGCTCTTGTCTTCCAGTGCAATCAGCTTGAGCGCGAAGGCGGTTGTCTCCGGTGTTGTATCGCCCCAATAATCGAGAAGTTCGTCGTAGTTGCCGGACCAGGAAGCGTCGGTGGCCGTAACGTTGGCTTTCTTCTCAAGCAACACGGCAGCCTGATGGGCGCGCGCATGGTCGCCGGTCGCGGAGAGCGCAAGCCCGGTCAACGCCAGGCCTTCGTCGCTAAGTTTGTCGCGGAATCCCCACGCGTCGTCGAGCGCGTCTTTTTCCGATCCCCCTGTGGTGGCCAGCGAATAGACCACGTAGGCGCGCAGATCGGGGATCATGTCCGGATGCGCGTTGAGCGTCTTGAGCAGCCACTTGCGGCCGCGGTCGATCCGGCCGGCTTCGACCGTATACCCCGCGCCCTGTGCCTGCCCCAACCCGCTAACCACGTACGCCGTCATGAACACGCGGCTTTGGTCGTCCGGCCACCAGCCCCATCCGCCATCGTCGTGCTGGAAGCTGTATAGCCGGTCGAGCCCGTCCCGCACCATGACATTGAGAGTCGCAGGCGCGATGGCCGGCTTCAAATTGAGCTTGCGGATGGCCTGGGCCACGATCACGTCCGGCAGGAAGCTGGACATGGTCTGCTCCGTGCAGCCCCAGGGGTAGCCGGTGAGGTAGTCAAGCGCGTCAAAGACGGTGCCAGCAACAGAAGGTGCGACAGTGACAGTGAGCGTGCGCGACCCCGCATCGGAACCTGGCGGGTAGCCGTAGTTCCATCCAGCCTGACCGCTGCCCGAGTACACTACGCCGGCCCCTGCCGCCCGCTGCTTCACGCCGTACGGATGAATGGGGAGCGTGACCTGCAGTGCGTCGCTCTCCTCATTGGTCAGCGCCTTGGCTGTGAGCACGGCCGAGCCGGACGCATGCGCCTTCACCCGCCATTCGGCGAAAGCCTCGCCTTTGGCCGGAACGTGAATCACCTGCTGCTGGTCGCCCACCACCTCAAGCCCTTGCGCATCGAGTCCATAGGTCACGTCCTTTGCCGATTCAAGGTAGTTGTGCGCAATCACCCGCAGCGTCACGTCGTCTCCCTGGCGGAAGAAGCGCGGAGCTGCCAGGCGCACGATCAGGTTCTTGCGGACCAGCACGCGGGTCACAACGCTGCCCGCCTTGCCGTCATCCGTCATCCCCCGTATGGTGGTGCGCCAGGTGGTCAGGGCGTCCGGGAACTCGAACTCCGCCCTGGCGTGGCCGTCCGAGCCGGTATGGACGCTGGGATTCCAGTAAGCCGTGTCGGGGAAAGCCTTGCGAATCTTCGGCACCACGAGGTCGGAGCCGGGCTTCACCTGGGCCAGCCGCGGATGGTAAAGCCCGCCATTCAGCTGGGCGAGCAACGGACTCTTCAATCCCGCCTGGCCGGAGAAGAAGAAGTCGAACGAAGACTGCGGCTCGATCTCAACAGAGCGATTGGGATAGAACGACGTGACGATGTTCGGGGTCTCATCTTGACGGACCGAGTAGAGGGCCTCGTCCACTTCGCCAAAGCTCAGGTCAGCCTGCACCGGATGGCCCTGGTAGTCGACGGCGTAGACATCGAAGCTGCCTTTTTCGCCGGGCAGAAACTGCGATTTGCTGGCCGTCGCGGTGATGGTCAAGGTCCGTTCGACGAGCGGGACTTTGAGGCTCTTTTGCGCCGTAATGGCCTGGTCGTTGTGGATGAGGATCGCGCTCACAACGAGATTGGGCTGCGCGAGTTTCGTGATGGGAATGTCGAATGGGAAGCTCTCGCCGGTGCAATGGATCACCTGTCTCGACTGCACGCTATCCCCCTCGGCTGTTACCACCGCCCAGGCGTCCCTGAGGCCTGTGACCAGCAGCAGATGCGCCGTGTCGCCCACCTGGTAAGACTTCTTGTCGGCGACGACCTGCGCCTGCGTGTTCTGGTTGTAATACTCACCGCTGCCATTCCAGACCCAGATCCAGGTGTGCCCCTCAACCGTGCGATTTTCCGGCGTCTGCGCTGTCGCGGTCACGTTGTAGTCGCCGCTGCTGTTGCCGGGGAGGTTCAAGGCGACAAGTACGGAGCCGTCTGCGCCGGTCTGTGCGTCGCTCGAGGTGACGGCGGTTTCCGTGCGCTGATGGGTGACGGAATCCCATTTCTCCAGGCTTACGGCGACGTGCAAGGCGGTCCGAACCGGCTTGCCGTCGTAGTCCTGCGCAGTCACCTTCACTTTGGCGGGGTCGCCGGTCTTGAGCACGTAGCTGGTGGGCTGCACACTCAATCGGAACGACCCGTACGTAGCCAGCACCGTGCCGTGCCCCGCCACCTCGCGCTCGCCGGCGTCGCTAACGCGAGCCTCAATGCGGTAGTCCTGGTCCTGCTTTTTGCCGTCGACGCTGGTGGGGATGGAAACAGTGAGGCGGCCATTGGCGTCCAGTATTCCCTCGTGCTCCTGCTGCTCGGTCGCGTCATAGGTTTCGTCTTCTGAACCACTGTCTTCCGCCGCGCTGGCGCTGTCCGAGTTGTCGTCCTCGTCTTCATCCCACCAGTAGTGCGGGATGGTGTGGACAACGTATTTGACCTTCGCATTAGCCACCGGTTCGCCGAAGAAGTACCGCGCCTCAATGGTCGCCTGAATCGAATTGCCCTGGAGTACGCGGACGTCATCTGCCTTGACGGTCACCTGGTACTCGGGCTTCTTGTACTCCTCCACATAGAAGCTGCCGGATTCCCCATTCACTCCATCGAGATTCACCGTGTAGTAGCCGAGCCCGGCATCGGCGGCGAGAGTGAAATCCGCTGCGATAGCCCCGTGTGCGGAGACGGGCGCGTCCTGCTTAAAGACCACCTTGTTATCCGCGTCCGTGACCTTGAGCTTGATCGTCTTCGCATCGGGCAGAATCAGCGCGTCGTGGTCTTCCTTGCGCAGGATCGCCTTGATGTGGACCGTGTGGCCAGGCCTGTAAACAGGGCGATCGGTATACGTAAATGCCTTGAGGCTGTCGGGCGCATCCGGACTGAAGCTGTAACTCCACGGAGTGACCAGCGCCGCGTCTGCCCCGTGGTGCGCCAGAATCCACACATTGTCAATCGCGGGGGTATCGCCGTTCGGCCCAACCGGTGCTGCCGTGCCGGCCATCGCCAGCGAAGCCAGTCCATCCGAGCCGGTTTGCGCCGAGGACTGCCGCTTGCCATTGGCCCAAAGCGCAACATCGGCGTTGGCGACCGGTGCGCCAGTCTTGCGGTCGGCCACGTAGAGGCTCACTTGCCCGTTGCTGGCTCGCTCAACCACGGCGATCGGAGTGACGATAGCCACCGTGTAGGCCTTGTAAGTGCCGTCGGTTGCTTCAATCAGGTAAACGCCCGCAGCCAGCCCATCGATGGGCAACTGCTGAGTCTCGCTCACAATGGTTGGTGGAGTTTCCAGCTTCCAGCGTGCCACCAGCTGGCTGCCGTTGAGAATGGGAATCTGCGCAAACTCGGCCGCGCCCACTACCCGGCTGCGCTTGCCCAGCTTGCTCTGGCTCTCGCGGAACCTGTCGCGTGCTTCGTCGGTAAACTGGCCGCGAAAGAAGTGCCGCACCAGCCACCACAGGTGATTCTTGAAGTCGTGCAGCCGCTCCAGCCAGGTGCGCCGATCAATCTGCTCCGGCGGGGAGTAGCTCTGGTCGCCAAAGCTATGAATGTCCTTGAGGCTGGAGAAAAACCTCTCGGTATCGCGAACTCTGTAGACGCGAAATTCCAACGCAGGCACATTTCGCGCAAGCAGCTGGATCTTGACGCTCTCGCCGGGAGCAAACGTGCGGCTGGTCGAGAGGTAGAAAGAGCGCGGCGCGTCTTTGGCTTGCGCAGGCACTCCGGCGCACATTGCCAGTAATGCAAAGACCAGGGATAGAATCCATCCACCCGGTTGGCGCACTGGAAGAGTCTTGTAACAGGGCATGACTTCAGTCATGCCGAAAACGCGCCAAAATGCCTTGGGCCTTAGAACCTGTCCAAGAACTGCTGATTCAGGGCAGTTTTGAAAGGGCACGGCTTCAGCCGTGCCGCAAAGACGCTGGAATGAGCCGGGCTTTAGCCCCCGAGGGACGCTTTTCCCTCCAACTTTTT
>Ga0302319_10000791_pt1 | contig 70674 bp, 62 predicted proteins | sample Bog_T0_2_FD_203319 | JGI IMG/M metagenome (GOLD analysis project Ga0302319, IMG submission 203319) | Peat permafrost microbial communities from Stordalen Mire near Abisko, Sweden - Bog_T0_2 | ecosystem: Environmental > Terrestrial > Soil > Wetlands > Peat | place: Sweden: Abisko, Stordalen Mire...
GGTGCGAGCCTATCGGACCAGCGGCGTCTTGATGAACGGCATAGCAATGGGTCGCGACGAAGGGACGCCGCAAGGCGGTCCGTTGTCTCCACTGCTGGCCAACGTGATGCTGGATGAAGTGGACAAGGAACTGGAATGGAGGGGCCACTCGTTCGTGCGTTACGCCGACGATGCGAATGTGTATGTTCGCAGCCGCCGCGCAGGCGCGCGAGTGATGCAACTGTTGCGGGAACTCTATGGCCAATTACGGCTCACGGTCAACGAGACCAAGAGTACGATAGCCAGCGTGTTCCAGCGCAAATTCCTGGGCTACAGCTTCTGGGTGGCTCCTGGCGGCAAGATCAAACGCCGGGTGGCTACAAAGTCTATTGCAACGTTCAAGCAGCGCGTCCGGGAACTGACCCGCCGATCAGGCGGGTACAGCTTGGATGAGGTGGTTAAACGACTACGGGTCTATGTATTGGGATGGAAAGCTTATTTCATGCTGGCAGATACTCCGGGGGTCTGGAGCGATCTGGATCAATGGATACGCCACCGGATGCGGGCGATTCAACTCAAGCACTGGAAGCGCGCCCAAACCATCTACTCGGAACTGTTGGCCCGGAAAGCATCCCCCGATGTGGCGGCACAGGTGGCGGTGAATGCTCGTCGCTGGTGGCGCAACAGCGGAATGCTTTTGAACTCGGTGCTGACTCTTGCGTGGGCGGACAGGCTGGGCATACCCCGTCTCTGTTGACCTCAACTTCTTGAACCGCCGTATGCGGACCCGCTCGTACGGTGGTGTGGCAGGGGAGGAGAGGAAACTCTCCCCCTATGCCGATTATCCGGTTCATCAGGTTTGTCTCTCATCCAGGCGAAGAATCTGGGGGGTATATTGCCAAGAGTCCGCCGCTGCGGGAATAGCGTGAACAATCATCCAAGCGATGGTGAATGTTTCCAAGCGGGCATTCCGGACTCGCAAGGGCAGGGAATCAAGGGATCAATGCTTGCCTGCCACTTGAATTGATTGACGAATGAATGGATGCGAAGCACTCCTGCCAGAACGCAAAAATGCCCTGGAAGCGGCGCGGTATCCGCCATCTCCAGGGCATTCTTGAATGAAACCCACCCTTATTGCGCGCCTTGCTTGAGGATCTGCTCGGCGAAGTAATCGTGCACTTTGGCCTCGTTGTGCAGCATCTCGAAGTAGGCGTTGCGCAGCAGTTGCGCGTGGCTTTCGCGCAGCTCTTGGCGGATCACCTGTTGCACGCGCGGATCGTTCAGCTCGCGTTGTCCAGCCGGCTCGCGCGCAATCAACTTGTAAATCGCGTATCCCATCGTCCGGTGGGAGCCGTCGCTGACGGGCAGGATATCGGTAATCTCGCCCGGCTTCAGCTTGCCGATCGCGCTATAGACGTCGGGAATATCGCGCAACTGCGTATCCGAGTAGAAGCCCATGTCGCCGCCGTTGGTCGAGGTGCTGGGATTCTCCGAGTACGTCGCCGCCAACGAGCTGAAATCCTCGCCGCCCTCCACGCGTTCGCGCAGAGTCTGAATTCTTTTTCTCGCATCGGTGTCGCCCGCGGTCTTATTGTTTGGCGGGGCGCCGTTCTGCTGTGCCGGCGTGTTGGAGACCGCGATCTGCGCCAAGTGATATTGCGGCTCAATCAGATTGAACTCCGCTCGGTGCGCCGCGTAGTACGCACCGATCTCCGCGTCGTTGATGTTGATCTTCGACTCGATCTCCTTGTTCAGCAGCTTGGTCTTGGTCAGCGAGCGACGCAGGTCGCGCTTGAGGTCGTCCACGGTGATGTTGCGCGCCTGCAGTTGCTTGTCAAACTCCTCCTGCGTAAACGGCGCCTTCATCTCGGTCAGCTTGACGTTCACGTCCTCGTCGCTGGCGGCCAGATTGAGCTTGGCCGCGCGCTGCCAGAGTATCTCGTCGTCGATCATCTGCTTCAGGATATTCAGCCGCACAATGTCGGCCTGCTCGGCCGAGGGCTTCTGCGGATTGTCGGCCAGATTCGCCTTGTAATACTTCTCCATATCCGAGCGCAGAATATCCTTGCCATTCACCGTCGCCACCACATCCGCCGACGGCGGGCGATGGCATCCGCTCACGGCGCTCATCAAGGCTGCCCCACAAAGAATCACTCCAGTAAAACGGACCGGCGTGCGGCATAACGCATTGCTTTGCAACTTGGTATCTCCTGGAGGGCGCAGTAGCCCCTGGCAATTAAGAATAAATCCCAAAGCCGGTAGAGCGATACTGTTTTTCACAGTTTCTCCGGCATTTCTTTCTCTCTGTAGCGCCCTCTCGCGGCTCATGCGAAGACTCTGGAAAACCCTAATTTCCCGGCGGCTCGGGCTTGGCCTGCGACGGCATGGCGCTGGCTGGCGCCGCAGGTGCGGGCACTGCCGCCGGCGGTGTCACGCCCTCGGCGCGCAGCACCTTGTCCAGCACCTTCCATATCTCCGCCTGCGGAATCGCCCCTTCGACGCGCACGCCATTCACAAACAGCGCCGGCGCGCCCTCCACCCGCAGTGTCTCGGCCTCTTTCATCGTAGCCCGCACCGCGCTCTCGTCCTGCTTGGCCATGCACGCATTCAGCCGCGCTTCGTCCAGCTTGTTCAGTGTCGCGTGCTGGCGCGCAATCAGGTCCAGCCGCTCGAAGCTCTTCGTCAGATCCCTATCCTCGCCGTTGACCTCATTGGCGTGGCTATGGATGTAATCCACATACGCCCAATAGGCCTCGCCACCCTGCTCGGCCAGGCAGTTCGAGTCCACGGCCGCGTGCATCGCCCAGGGATGAATCGACACCAGCGGGTTGCCTTTGTAGATAAAACGAACCGTATCCTTGTAGCGATTGAGCGTCGCCGGAAAGAGCGACTGGTGCATCTGCGCGCAGTAAGGGCACTCCAGATCGTCGTAGTTGATCACCGTCACCTTGGCTGCGGGATTCCCCCGCACCGGACGATTGGTGAGATCGAAGAGAGGATAATCCGTCAGGCTGTACGTCTCCAGGTGGGCCAGTGTCTTGTTGTCGGTCGAGATCAGAAAATCCACCACCTGCGACTGACCGCTCTTCTGCATCGTCACCTGCAGCGAGTCATAGCCGGCTAGTTGGCTCGGCTTGCGCGCCCCCAGGACGATCACGATATCCGACGGTATCCCGTATTGCGCGCGCACCACTGTTTCGATGCGGCGGATCATTTCCTCATTCTGCGCCGGCGTGGCTGGCTGCGCCTTGCAGCCCACGCCCATGCCCAGCAGCAGCAGGCCCGTCAAAAGATGAAAGCGGCTCAATAGAATATCCCCTCACAAAAGCATACTCCAGCCACCCCAATGACGAGTGGTTTCCGAAGCAAGCGATAAAGACTTAGGCTCCAAAGTCAACACTTTGGGTGGGAGGCCAACCCCTCCTATGATCCGCCCAGCGCGAGTGACGGATTGCCGCTCAGCTCGCCAGAGGCAAACTCGCCTGCCTGGAAGCGCGGCCAGGCGGCGGCGGCAATCATCGCCGCATTGTCGGTTGAGAGCGCCAGCGTCGGAAACTCCACGCGCACTCGGTGCCGTCCGGCCTCGGCGCTGAAGCGAGTGCGCAGCTCCCGATTCGCGGCCACGCCGCCGGTCACCAGAATCCGCCGCGCCCCCAGCGCCTCGGCCGCCGCAAAGCTCTTCTTCATCAGGTCGCCTACCACCGCGTGCTGGAAGCTCGCCACCAGGTCCAGCACCTGTTGCGGGCAGAGTTCCAGCGCCTCTTCCTTGCTCCGTGGAGGGCGGGCATCCGCTCCGGGGGCAAAGAGCCGCGCCGCCCGCGCCTGCGCCTCCTCCCTCAGTCCATGCAGCTCCACATAACGCAGCACCGCCGTCTTGATCCCGGAAAAGGAGAAGAGAAAGTGCGGATCGAGATCGGCAATCGGCGCACTTACCGCCGCCTTGGTCCGCGGAGGCCTGTCGCCCAGGTGAATCTTGTGTTTGATCTGCGAAAAGCTGAAAGGCACCGCCCGCGGGTCGCCAAAGCGAGCCAGCGCATCGATCCAAGGGCCGCCGGGATAGCCGAAGCCCAGCAGCTTGGCCACCTTGTCATAGGCCTCGCCCGCCGCGTCGTCCACCGTCCGTCCCACCAGCCGGTATCGCCACCCGCCCTCGCCGTGCTGCGCCCAATAGAGGTGCGTGTGCCCGCCGGAGACCACCAGCGCCAGGGACTGCGCGTCCGGCGAATCAGACGGGCTGCGGCCCGTCCATTGGGGGTTGTTTCCGGATGCTGCGGTTGCGTTCTGCAATCCCTGAAGAAGCACCGCATGAATATGTCCCTCCAGATGGTTGACCGCGATCAGAGGCAGCCCTGCGGCAAAGGCCAGCGCCTTGGCATAGCTGACGCCCACCAGCAGCGCTCCGGCCAATCCCGGCCCTGCGGTCACCGCAATCGCATCCAGATCGTCGAGCGCGACGCCTGCCTCGGCCAGCGCCGCCCGCACCACCGGAACAATTGCCCGCAGATGCTCGCGGCTGGCCAACTCCGGCACCACTCCGCCGTAGCGCGCGTGCGTCGAAATCTGCGAGGCCACCACCGAAGAGAGCGTCCGCTCGCCCCGCTCCACCACCGCCGCCGCCGTCTCGTCGCAGGAGGATTCAATGCCGAGAATGAGACCGCCTTTGCTCATCTCTTTAGTGTAACGACTTCCTGCCGAGCCTCTTCCATCGAACACTCTCTGCCCGGCCAGCGCGCAAAAAAAACGAGGGAGGCGGATCGCGCTCCCTCGTTTTGCGTTTCCGTACTCGTCAATCCCTGAACGGATCGATCTTCTGAATCGTGCCGTCTGCCGTGAACTTCAACTCCGTCACCTTCACCGAACGCAGATGATTCTTGTCCGACAGTTGAATGTCGTGGTAGAAGAGCCACCACTTGCCCTTGAACTCCACCACCGAGTGATGCGAGGTCCAGCCCTGCACTGGCTCGAGGAAATGCCCCTTGAAGGTGAACGGGCCATAGGGCGAATCGCTCACCGAGTAGGCCAGCAGATGCGTATCGCCGGTCGAATAGGTGAAGTAGTACTTCCCGTTGTGCTTGAAGAGCCATGAGGCCTCGAAGAAGCGCCGCTCGTGATCGCCGGCCAGCACCGGCTTCCCCTTCTCATCCAGAATCACCACGTCCTTGGCCTCATGGGCAAACTGCTTCATGTCGGCCGTCAGCCTCGCCACCTTGGCGCAGAGCGCGGGCTGGTCGTCCTGATGCAGGTCGGTGTCCGAGCCCTGGGCGTTGAAGCTGCCCGTCGCCCAGCGCTGCAACTGCCCGCCCCAGATGCCGCCAAAGTACATATACGCTTCGCCGTCGTCATCGACAAAGACTGCCGGATCGATGGAAAAGCTGCCCTTGATCGGCTCCGGCTCCGCCTTGAACGGGCCTGCCGGCGACGATGAAGTCGCCACTCCGATGCGGAAGATGCCCTGGTGGTCGCGCGCCGGAAAGTAAAGATAGTAAGTGCCGTTCTTCACGGCCGCGTCGGGCGCCCAGAACTGTTTCTCTGCCCAGGGCACATCCTTCACGCTCAGCGCCACCGGATGGGCCGTCGTCGCCGCCCCCGGCTCATCCATTGACAGGACGATGTAGTCGTTCATGGCATACTGATTGCCCAGATCGTCATCCGGAATGCCCGCGTCGATGTCGTGGCTGGGATAGACATAGATCTTGCCTTCAAAGACATGGGCCGAGGGATCGGCCGTGAAAATGTGCTTGACCAGCGGCTGCGCCAAATAGCGCCTCCCATTCGGCGCGAGTATCTCTTTGCTATCGGTTGTCATCTTTCCTCCAGAAAATTGTTCATTGCAGCTATCCATAAAGAATATAGAACAATCAGCCATGTTCTTTATTGATCCGGCGACTCAATAATGTGGGTGCCCCATCCATTTCCGCGTTTTTTGCGGAAATGGATGGGAAAGAATGTCACTGTATTCTCGCCGGATCAATAGCGGTTTGCTTCCTTTTCCACTCACTCTTCCGCTTGCCGCCAACAGGCGCGACAATAGAAAGCAGCGATGCCGCCCGCCAACTCCCAACTCGACGCCGCCCTCCGGATCATCGCAGCGTTGCGTGAGGCCGGCCACCAGGCCTATCTCGCCGGCGGCTGCGTGCGCGATCTGCTGCTTGGCCGCGAGCCTCACGACTACGACGTCGCAACTTCTGCCACGCCGGAGATCGTCCTTGATCTCTTTCCCCGCACCTTTGCCGTCGGCGCTCACTTCGGCGTCGTTCTTGTCGCCACCACCTGCGGTGCGGCAGAAGCGGAATCGCGGTATGAAGTGACGGAGGTCGCCACCTTCCGCTCCGACGGCCTCTACTCCGACGGCCGCCATCCCGACGCCGTTCGCTACACCACCAGCGCCGAGGAAGACGTCCGCCGCCGCGACTTCACCATCAATGGTCTGCTCCTCGATCCGATGAAGGGTACGGGCTTGGAGGTGAAGGGTACGGGCTTGGAGGTGAAGGGTACGGGCTTGGAGGTGAATGGCACGGGCTTGGAGGTGAAGGGTACGGGCTTGGAGGTGAAGGGTACGGGCTTGGAGGTGAAGGGTACGGGCTTTAGCCCGTACATAAAAGATGCCCATGCAACCGGGGCTTTAGCCCCCGAGGCAATCCTCTCCGGCATTTCAACCCAAAATCTTCGGGAGTCCATTATCGACCATGTCGGTGGCCTCGCCGATCTCAACGCCGGTCTCATCCGCTCGATCGGCGACCCGGCCCGTCGCTTTGCCGAGGATCATCTGCGCCTGCTGCGCGCTGTCCGCTTCGCCGCCCGCTTCGGCTTCCAGATCGACTCCGCCACGGCCTCCGCCATGCGCCGCCTCGCTCCCAAAATCCATGCCGTCAGTCGCGAGCGCGAGCGTGACGAGCTGACCAAGATGCTCACCGAGGGCCACGCCCGCCGGGCCTTCGAACTGCTCGACGAAACCGGCCTGCTCGCCGAAGTCCTTCCCGAAGTCGCACGCATGAAGGGTGTCGAGCAGCCTCCGCAATTCCATCCCGAGGGCGATGTCTGGCAGCACACCCTCGGTCTGCTCGCTCAACTCGAAGCCGGCTGCCCGCTCACGCTCGCCTGGGCAGCGCTCTTGCACGATGTCGGCAAGCCCGCAACCTTCCGCCGCGCGGATAGGATTCGTTTCGACGGCCACGTCGATGTTGGCGTCGCCATCGCAGCGGAGATCTGCCGCCGCTTCCGCTTCTCCAACGACGAATCCCGCCAGATCCTTTCACTCGTCCAGAACCATATGCGCTTCATCGACGCCCCGCGCATGAAGGCTTCCACCCTCAAGCGCTTCCTCCGCCTCAACGATTTCCGTGAGCACCTTGCCTTGCATCGCATGGATTCGCTCGCCAGCAGCGGCAACCTCGACCACTGGCAGTTCATGCGCGAGCGCTTTGAATCGATGCCCGCCGAGGCTATCCGTCCCGCCCCGCTCCTCACCGGGCGCGAGCTGATCGCCGCCGGCTACCCGCCCGGCCCCGCCTTCAAGCCGATGCTCCGCGCCGCCGAGGATGCTCAACTCGAAGGCCTCGTCTCGACCCCCGCCGAGGCTCTGGCCTTGCTCCGCAGCCGCTTCCCGCTCTCTTGACTTGCGGCAACTCTTTTACACTGGAGGACGAAGGAGCAGCCGATGAGCGATGGCCGCGAGGAACGGGAAGAGCGCGAGAAGCGCCGCCAGTTTGAGGATCGCGAAGATCGCGAGGATCGCATCGAACGCCGCGAGGCCGATCCCTGGGAGCAGGAGCGCCAGGACTCCTGAAGGGCTAGCACCGTGACCGCAAGAATTGGTAATGGCCAGAATGGAGCGCCGGCCTCCTGGCCGGCTGTAGCGCGGACGTCCTCGTCCGCGCCAGTCTGGAAGCAATTACCAAATCATTCGGTCCAAGCACCAGTTCCTACTGTGCTGCCGCGATCTGCACCAGCATATCTTCCTTGCGCATCACCAGATTGGTCGCATTCAGCGTCGCCAGCTCAAAGCCGTGGCCATGCGTGATCGCATCCGTCGGGCAGGCCTCCACGCAATAGCCGCAGAAGATGCAGCGGTTATAGTCGATGTTATAAATCTTGGCGTAGCGCTCGGATGAGGAGATGCGCAGCTCCTCGGTATTCTCCGCGGCCTCAATGAAGATGCAATTCGACGGGCAGGCGGCGGCGCACAGGAAGCAGGCCACGCACTTCTCCAGCCCGTTCTCGTCGCGCTGCAAGACGTGCGCGCCGCGGTAGCGCGCCTCCAGCACCGCTCCGTGATCGGGGCCTGCACCGTCGGGATAGTTCTCCACCGGCGCCGGCTCCACCATCTCCCGCAGCGTGATACCCATGCCCTTGGCGATGCCCCGGATGTTGCCCGCAATCGACATGAGGCCAGTATACGACGAATTGCGGCAAATCCGCCGTTCCAGGCGCATCACTGTGGCCGGCCCGCTTCGGCCGGCACTTCAGATGGCGTGCCGAGCCATCGCACAGTCCAGTGCGATGGCTCGGCGCAAAGTTACTTCTTGGGACGCTCCTCCGCCGGATGCTGTTGCTGCGGAGCTGCTTGATGCTGTTGTTGTGGAGCTGCCTGCCGCTGTTGTTGCGGGGCTGCCTGATGTTGTTGTTGCGGTGCTTGCCGCTGTGGTTCCGCCTGCCGCTGCTGCGGAACTGCCTGTCGCTGTTGCTGCTGTGGAGCCGCCTGGCGCTGCGGTTGCGGAGCTGCCTGCCGCTGCTGTTGTTGCTGCGGTGCCGCTTGATGCTGTTGCGGTGCTTGCCGCTGCTGTTGTTGCGGAGCCTGCCGCTGAAGTTCCGCCTGCCGCTGTTGCTGCGGAGCCACCTGGCGCTGCTGTTGCGGAGCCTGCCTCTGCTGCGGAGCCGCCTGACCGCGATTCGGCTGATTTTGGCTTGCCTGACTACGGTTCGTCTGAATCTGGTTCGCCTGGTTGCGATTCGGCTGATTCTGATTCGCCTGGCTGCGGCCCGGTGCGGCGCCCTGAGCCGGCTGCGCGGAATTCGGACGCGTCTCTGCCCCGTTGCGCTGCTGCGCCTCCGCTTGATTGCGCGCCTGCACTGCCGCGGGAGCCCTCACATTGCGATCGGCCGCAAGCGGCTGCTGGACGGCCAAACTGGCCGGGCGACCGTGGTTGACGTTGGCAAACTGCGCCCGGTTGGTGCTGGCCGCGTGTTCATTCTGGATCTGCGCCCGCATGGGCGCGGCATGAGTCTCATGGCGAGCCGCCAGCTCCGCTGGTCTGGCGCGCACTTGCAGCCCGCCCTGTCCGCCGTTGTAGCTCACACGCACGCCGCCGCCTCGATCCCCGCCCATCGGACGGTCATACACGTTGCGCACAACCGACACATTCACATTATTGTAGGAGCGGTTGTAGTTGAAGTGTCCGCCGCCCCAGTAGCCGCCCTGGTAGCCGATGCCCACATAGCCAAAGCCGTAATCCACGCCGCCATAGTAGCCGATGTGCGGACCCCAATACCCGCGGTAAAACCCATAGTGGTGATTGTGATAGCCCCAGTAGCCGGGGGTCCACAGCGCGCCCTCGTAGGGAGCCTCCACCCAACTGCCGGGAACCCAGTAATAACCGCCTTGGCCCCAGGCCCAGTAGCCGGGAGTCCAAAGATAATCGTCGCCGGGAGCCTGCGGCTGGTCGTAGTCGGGCAAGGGCGGAGGCGGCTGATCGGCGTATTCCACTGGCTGTGCGCCATACCCTGGATCGTCTGAACCCTGGTCATAGGTGCTGCCCGCATCGGGCGCGGCGCTCTGCTGGGCGGTGTACACAGCGGCGGGTGCGACGTTTGCATTGACTGGCGCCAGGTTGGCCGATGCCGGGTCCGCGCCCTGATCCTGCGCACCCGTCTGGTCGGAGCCTGCGGCAACCTGATTCTGACCGTGAGGGCAGCCGGCGATGAACAGCACTGCCGCCGCGCCAAGCAACGAATAAACCCCAACTCTACGCAAATAATTCATTTCATTCTCCAATCAACAAAATTGTAATGGGAGAATGTGGGCAGATCAGTCCTCTATTGAACACTTTTTTCAGGGATTCTCAGCGCCGCGCACCCGGCGGCTGCGACCGTCCGTGGTTGTTCTCGGGTGGCGTCGTCACCGGCCTGCGCTCCGGGCGCGGTTTCACAATCTGTTGGCAGAGCAGGGAATCCTGGCCCCGCGCCAATTCCGGCGCGGCAGCCTGCGCTTGGCAGAGCCGCTGCTTCTCGAGCTCGGCCTCCTTGCCGCTCAGCAGTTCGGTCCGCTCCAGATTGCTGAAGGGGTCCAGATCGTAGCGGAAGAGGCTGTCCTCCGATTTGGCCTTGCCTCGGTCGCTCAGGCCGCGGTCGATGTGGTTCCATGTGCCCATCCACTGCCGCCCATTCGGCTCGGTCAGCAGCGCATACACCTGCGTCAGATCGAGCCCCGGCGCCAGATTCGCGCTCCAGACAGGCGCCGTCTGCGAGCCGCGCCGCCACCGCGCCGCCCACATATGCTGGGAAAAGTCGTAGTGAAACGCGGTAAAAAATGTGGTGGCTGCGCACTCGCGGCAATCGTCGTAGAGAGCGCCCATCTCGCGCGGCTGGCCGTCTGCCACCAGCAGCCAATCCAGCAGCCGCAGATTCGTGCCCCGCAGCAGCGGCGTGCGGTCGTGCGTCGTCAGCGAGGCGCTCCACACCGTAAAGCTGTCAGTCTCCGGCGGTGACTGCGGGCTCGCGCGCTTCGTCGTAATCACCAGCGCCGCGTCGTACTCGACGCCGATCTCGCGAATCGCCGTCCAATCCTCCACCACCAGCGAGCGCGTCACCCAGGTGACAATGTCGTGATCGGCTCCGGAGGGGCCGTGAAAATCGATCCAGCGAAAGTTCTCCGGCGTCTGCTGCGCGCACGCTTGCGCGGCGGCAAAAAGCACTGCCGCGATCAAGCCACAAAAGAGCGAAGTGAAAACCGGCCGCATGAATTTAGGTATAGCAGACCAGGTATAGCTGAGAGGTGCAGCTCCCCCAGCTCCGGCAGTCAGGAGCTGGGAGATTGGAAGACGGGTCTTAGGCCGCTCTCCGCCGCCGCAGGAATCCGGCCAGCCCAGCCAGCCCCGTGCCCAGCATCAGGATCGAAGACGGCTCCGGCGTCGTGGCCTCTTCCAAATCCTGGGCCACTATGGCGTCTGCCGTCGTTGTCGGGTGAAAGCCGTCCCAGAAAAGATACTGGCTGGGGTCGGAGCAGACCGACGAACCATTGAAACACGGGTCCGTCACATCGGTCAGCCCGTAGGCCGAGGGGTCGTTGACGATCTGATGCATCAGGCCGAAGATGTCAACGTAGGTTGCCCCGGCGGGAAGAGTGGCCTGTAACTGGGTGTTGAAGGCCTCGGCGTAATCCGTTGCCGCGACGCTGCCATAGTAATCGGGCGTCAATCCAAGGTCGGGCATTCCCGGCACCAGAATATGCGTTGCGCCATCGGCCTCGAGCGTAGAGACGATGGTATCGATATTCGCCACGGCGCCGGCCGTCGAGCCGCCGGTAAGAAAATCATTGGCCCCGCCCCAGACGACAAACAATGCGGTGGACGGACTCAACGCCGGCAGTGAAGAACTCGAAGCGCCCAGTTCGACCAGCATTCCCGGCAGGCCATACGTGCCGGCGCTGGTCGGCGTGCCGCCGTCGACATAGTTTCCTATGCCGGAGGTTGCTCCGCCATAGGCAAAGTCAACCAGCGGTGCGCCCAGCGCCGCTGCCAGTTGCTCCACCGCGACAGGTCCGTTGGAAAAACGGCCGTCATAATACGGCGGAGAGGGCGGCTCCACGCCGCCAGTAGCACTGTATAGATTCCCGTTGTCCGAAAGGCTGTCGCCGTAGACGATCACCGACGAAAAAGAATCGGCGCGGGCCATCGCGCTTAAAGACAGCAGCAGGAGGAAGACAAATGCTGCGAAGATTGAGTTTTTGCGTAATTTCACGAGGATCTCCTTGTGAAGGGGGAATGGGAACTGCGTTAGGGAAATGCGAACTCTGACCTGTCGAAGTTTCTCGAACCGGGAAACACTACTGCGATGTATCGCTTTTATAAACCGTGCTTTGCAGCGCTGTCAAGGACGAATCCCGTGGGCTCATTCAGATGCGCCGCGAAGACGGCTTGGCTCACCGCCGCTTTCGAACCGACTCCATCGAATCACGCGGTAGGTAAGAATATCAAATCTAAAGTCCCAGCTTGCCCCAAAGCGCATCGACTCTAGCCTTGGTCTCGCGGTCCATCTCGATCATCGCGGGCCAGGGGCGCTCGAAGCCTTCAGCCTTCCACTTCCGTGTCGCGTCGATGCCCATCTTGCTGCCGTAGTTGGGCAGGCGGCTGGCGTGGTCGAGCGAATCGATGGGGCCCAGCGTGAATTGAATATCCCGCTCCGGGTCGATGTTGTTGGTTGCGCGCAGCACCACCTCGGCCACATTCTGCACGTCGCAGTCCTCGTCCACCACCACGATGATCTTGGTGAACATCGCCTGGCCCAGCGACCAGATGGCATTCATCACCTTGCGCGCCTGGCCGGGATAACTCTTGCGGATCGATACCAGCATCAAGTTATGAAAGACGCCCTCGACGGGCAGGTTGATATCGACGATCTCCGGTATCTGCATCTTCATCGCGGGCAGGAAGATGCGCTCGACCGCCTTGCCCATCCATGCGTCCTCCATCGGCGGCTTGCCCACAATCGTCGCCGCGTAGATGGGATTCTTGCGATGCGTGACGCACGTCAGATGGAAGACCGGATACTGGTCGGCAAGCGTGTAGAAGCCTGTGTGGTCACCGAAAGGTCCCTCAGCGCGCAGTTCCCCTAACTCGACGTACCCCTCCAAAACAATCTCCGCGTGAGCGGGAACCTGCAAGTCAACGGTCTCGCACTGCACGATCTCGACCGGCGAGCCGCGCAGGAAGCCGGCGATCAGATACTCCTCGACCTCCGGCGGCGCGGGCACGATTGCCGCGAAGGTCGTCGCCGGGTCGGTGCCGATGGCGACCGCGACTTCCAGCCGCTCACCCTTCAGCTTGCCTAGCGCCACCTGCGGCAGTCCGCCAATCGGGCCGTCGGGAATGGCGCAAGCGCCGCCGGCGGATTCGGCCATCGCCGCCACCATTGCCGTGAGCGGGCCTTCAGTCGAGTGCGTGGCCGCCGCTGCGCGCATCGCATTGCGATAGTGCTCAGCGGCGACCTTCTGCCGCTGCCAATGCATTCCCGTCGTCTGCCCGTCGTAGACCTGCATCCGATACATTCCCACGTTGCGCTTGCCCGAACCCCCTCCTCTTCCAGGATCGCGGGTAACCACGCAAGGCAGCGTGATAAAGCGGCCGCCGTCCTGCGGCCAGCACTTGAGAATGGGAAAGTAATTCAGGCTGAATCCTTCGCGCCGGATCATCTCCTTGCAGGGCGCATCCTTGGCGCTCACCGTCTTGGGAAAGGCGCTTGCGAGCGCGCTCAGTTGCGGCAGCATCTTCAGCTTGTCCAGGAAGCCTTCCGGAGCCTTCAGGTTCAGCAGGCCGCTGATGCGCTCGGCGATCTGGTCCAGCCGTTCGACGCCCAGAGCCATTGCCATGCGCCGCTCGCTGCCGAATTGATTGATGAGCACCGAGTGGCCGGGATGGCCCTTCACATTTTCAAAGAGCAGCGCCGGGCCGCCGGCTTTGACAACGCGGTCGGCGATCTCGGCAATCTCCAACTCGGGCGAAACTTCCGCGCCGATGCGGCGCACTTCGCCGGCCTTTTCCAGTGCTATGATCCACTCGCGCAAGTCGTTGTAGGCCACGATCCGCTCCTGAAACAGGATTCTTCCCCTTCCATAGTAACGGCCGGCGGCAACCGTGCCGCGCCAAAGAGGTAGAATTTCTCTGATGACTCTCCACGCAGACCGTCTCTTTCCCGCCGAGCCCGGCACGCGCGCCATCGCCCGGGCGCTCTACTCCCAGATCAAGGATCTGCCCGTCATCAGCCCGCATGGGCACACGCAGGCCTCGTGGTTTGCCCGGAACGAGCCCTTTCCCGACCCGGCCAAGCTGCTCGTGCAACCCGATCACTACGTCTTCCGCATGCTCTACAGTCAGGGAGTTTCGCTGGAGGATCTGGAGATCGGCAAGGCGGAGTTAGAGAATCCGCGCAAGGTCTGGAGGCTCTTCGCCGCTCACTACTCGCTCTTTCGCGGAACGCCGACGCGTATCTGGATGGACTATGTTTTTCAAGAGATCTTCGGAATCGACGAGAGGTTCTCCGCGGCTACCGCTGATTTATTCTTCGATTCCATCGCGGAGAAGCTGAAGAGGCCGGAGTTTCTTCCGCGCGCGCTCTTCGAGCGATTCAAGATTGAAGTGCTCTCCACCACCGATTCGCCCATCGACTCGCTCGACGATCATCAGGCGATTCGCACCTCGGGTTGGAAGGCGAGGATTCTGCCCGCATTTCGTCCCGATCCTGTCGTCGATCCCGAGTTTGCCGGATTCACTCAGTCGATTCTCAAGCTGGGCGCGCAGACCGGTGAGGACACCGCAACCTGGACCGGCTATCTGAATGCTCTGCGTCTGTCGCGCCTGCACTTCAAGGCGCTGGGCTGCACCTCGACCGATCATGGACACTTGACCGCGGAGACTGCCGATCTATCTGCAAGCGAGGCCGCCGAGTTATATAACTCTGTCTTCAGTGGCAAGGCCGATGCGCGGCAACGGCAGCTCTTTCAGGCCCAGATGCTCACCGAGATGGCGCGCATGAGCCTGGACGACGGTCTCGTGATGCAGATCCATCCGGGCAGCGTGCGCAACCATAATCGCAAGGTCTATGAGAAGTACGGCCGCGATGTGGGTGCGGATATTCCTCAGCAGACAAACTATGTAAGTGCTCTGCGCCCGCTGCTCGATCGCTTCGGCAACGAACCGAATCTGACAATCATTCTCTTCACGCTGGATGAGTCGACTTATAGCCGCGAGCTGGCGCCGCTGGCTGGTCATTATCCATGCCTGCGGCTTGGGCCGTCCTGGTGGTTCCATGACAGTCCTGAGGGAATGATGCGCTTTCGCCAGCAGGTTACCGAGACCGCCGGCTTCTATAACACGGTTGGCTTTAATGACGACACGCGCGCATTTCTATCCATTCCGGCGCGGCATGATGTAGCGCGCCGAGTCGATTGCTCCTTCCTCGCCAAGTTAGTGGCCGAGCACAGGCTGGATGAAGACGAGGCCTTTGAAGTGGCGCATGAACTGGCCTATGGCCTGGTGAAGAAGGCATACCGGCTCTAAGAAGGAGTATGTGTGGGCAATCCGGTTGCTGCGGAGATCGCCGTCGAGAGGCCCGCGCCGCGTGCGCGCATCGGTTCCGTGCGCTGGACGATCTGCGCCATGCTCTTCGCCGCCACGACAATCAATTACATGGACCGCCAGGTCCTGGCGCTGCTCAAGCCGACACTGATGCACGGCGTAGCTCAGGGCGGGATTGGACTTACTGAAGAGAGTTATGGAACCGTTGTAGCCTGGTTTACCGCCTTTTATGCGCTTGGGCAGTTAGGCGCGGGGCGGCTCGTCGATAAGTTGGGCACGCGCATCGGCTACATTTGCATCATGGCTCTCTGGAGCCTGTCGGCGATGGGCCACGCGCTGGTCAACTCGGTGCTTCAGCTCGGCATTGCGCGCTCCTGTCTGGGGCTTGGTGAATCCGGAAACTTTCCCGCTGCCAACAAAACGGTGGCCGAGTGGTTCCCGCGGAAGGAGCGCTCGCTCGCCTTCGGCATCTTCAACTGCGGTGCGAATGTCGGTGTAATCCTGGCGTCGATTCTTGTTCCATTGGTAACCGTTTCCCTAGGCTGGCACACCGCATTTCTCATCACCGGCTTCTTCAGCGCATCGTGGATTCTTGTTTGGTTTATCAAATTCCGCAAGCCCGCCCAGCATCCCGCGCTTGCTACCACTGAGTTTGCCCACATCCATCAGGATCCGCCGGAAAAGCCCAGTCCATCCACGCCGTGGATCAAGTTATTCGGCATCCGTCAGACATGGGCCTATGCCATCCCAAAATTCCTCACCGATCCCATCTGGTGGTTTTATCTCTATTGGCTCCCGGGTTACTTCAGCGATAAATTCCATCTGAGCCTCGCAGGCCTCGGAGTACCAATTCTAATCGTGTATAACTCCTCCGCTATCGGCAGCGTTGGCGGCGGTTATCTGCCCGCCATCTTTATCCGGCTCGGACTGACGCCTGAGCGCGCGCGAGTGACCGCTATGCTGCTTTGCGCCGTCATGGTCGTTCCCGTATTTATGATAAACTTCACACACTCGGAATGGACTGCTATCGGATTGCTCAGCCTGGCCACGGCCGCGCATCAGGGATGGTCCGCCAACCTCTTCACCACGGCCTCGGATATGTTTCCCCGCAGCGCTGTAGGCTCGGCCACAGGGATCGGAACCATGGCCGGGGCCGTCAGTGCCTTTCTCTTCGCCAAATATATCGGGCATATCCTGCAACTTTCGCATAGCGACTATTCAATCCTGTTCATCATAGCCGCAAGCGTTTATCTTTTATCGCTGTTGATCAACGTTCTTCTTGCCCCGGGATTGAAAAAAGTGGAGTTATCCGCATGAGTCTCTATTGCTCCATTGGAAGCGCCGATACCGATCTAACTCCGGAGCAGCTGAATCATCTGCTGGTGGAGAGCTTGGCCAAGTTGGGCGAGCGCAATCATGTGCTCGCCGTGCCGCCCGATCAGACGCGCGCCCACTCCCGTGCCGGAGATCTGACGCGCTACGCATGGCAGTATTATGGCGACAAACTCAAGGCGGTTCTGCCTGCGTTGGGCACGCATTCGCCCATGACGCCCGAACAGATCAATAAGATTTTCGGCGATATGCCGCTCGATCTCTTCAAGGTTCATCATTGGCGAACCGATATTGAGACCGTCGGCGAGGTTCCCGAGGAGTTCGTTCGAGAGCAGTCGGAGGGCAAACTAAGTTATGCGTGGCCGGCGCAGGTCAATCAACTGATCCTGCGTGGCGGCTTCGATCTGATTCTTTCCCTCGGCCAGGTCGTGCCTCATGAAGTGATTGGCATGGCGAATTACAACAAGAATATTCTGGTGGGCACGGGTGGGCGCGATGGCATCAATCGTAGTCACTATCTGGGCGCCGTCTATGGCATGGAGCGGATCATGGGCCGCGCGCAGAATCCAGTGCGCAATGTTCTCAACTATGCTTCCGACCACTTCCTTCAGCATCTGCCCATTGTTTATGCGCTCACGGTCGTCGGACGCAGAGAGAGCGGCGGTCTGGCCGCGCGCGGTCTTTTTATCGGCGACGATATCGAGTGCTTTAATCGCGCAGCGGAGCTGAGTCTCAAGGTTAACTTCGAGTTTGTCGATGAACCTATCAGGAAGGTCGTCGTCTATCTGGATCCGGATGAGTTTCATTCCACATGGCTGGGGAACAAGGCAGTTTATCGCACGCGCATGGCGCTGGCCGATGATGCGGAACTTATCATTCTTGCGCCCGGCGTAAGGGAGTTTGGCGAAGACCATGCGATCGACAAACTGATTCGCAACTACGGCTATCGCGGCACTCCGGCAACACTCAAAGCAGTCGATGAGAATGCCGATCTTGCCGGTGACCTGAGCGCTGCCGCACATCTGATTCATGGATCGTCCGAGGGCCGCTTCAAGATTACCTGGTGTCCCGGTTTGCTCAGCAAGGAAGAAATCGAGGGCGTTGGGTTCAGTTATGGAGATTTGAATACAATGCTTTCACGCTACGACCCGCGCAAGATGTCTCTCGGCGCAAACAAGATTGGTGGCGAGGAGATATTCTTTATCTCGAATCCTGGTCTGGGATTGTGGGCGCATCGTAACCGGTTCCACGAAATGAAACAAGGAGCAATCAAGTAATGAGTCATGGATTGAATATTCGCGAAAGCGCGGATCTGGATTTTCTTTCACTGGGTGCATTGGTGCACCGGCTCGATCCGGGAATTATCCCCTTTCGCAAGGCGATGGAGTGCAGGATTCACGTCAGCGGTGGCGAGTTCAATGTCGCCGCCAACCTGGCCGATTGCTTCGGATTAAAGACGGCCATCGCCAGTGCAATGGTTGACTACCCAATAGGCGATCTGATTGCCGAGCGCGTGCGCGCAATGGGTGTAAGACCGATCTACAAACACTTCAACCACAACGGCGTAACCGGTCCTAACATGGCAACCGTCTACAGCGATCAGGGGCATGGCCTGCGTGCGCCAGTGGTCTTTTATAATCGCTCGAATGAAGCCGCCGCGCAACTCAAGCCCGGCGACTTCGATTGGAAATCCATCTTTTCCGGCGGTGTCAAGTGGGTTCACAGCGGTGGAATCTTTGCCGCGCTCTCGCCGACGACTGCTCCTTTGGCGGCCGAGATGATGAAGGAAGCCAAAGTCGCTGGAGCGATTACTTCGTTTGATTTGAATTTTCGCGAGAAGCTTTGGAATCTCCACGGCGGCGCGGAAAAGGCCGTGGAAACCATCGCCAGCATCGTCGAGAATGTCGATGTGTTAGTCGGCAATGAAGAGGATTTGCAGAAAGGCCTGGGTATTCCCGGGCCGGAAGTTACAGCCAAGTCGAAGCTCGATCCAAGTGTCTTTTTCGGCATGATCGATCAAGTGACTCAGAAGCATCCAAAGGTAAAGGTTGTGGCAACCACACTGCGCGAAGTGCATTCGACTAACCGCCATAGCTGGAGCGCAGTGGCATGGATGAGTGGCAAGAGTTACCAGGCACCCACTGCCGAGCTGGACGTGATCGATCGCGTTGGCGGCGGAGACGGCTTCGCGGCCGGCTTCATCTACGGGTTGCTCACGGGCGTTGCTCCGGAAGAAGCCATCAAACTCGGATGGGCGCACGGCGCGTTGCTAACAACCTTTCCCGGAGATACGACGATGGCAACATTGGATCAGGTGCGCGCCTTTGCCAAAGGCGGCTCGGCGCGCATTCAGCGTTAATGGAAAACTAACTCACTTCGAATGGAAATGGATCAGAGATGAGCAATAAATTGTTTGATCTTACTGGAAAAATAGCAGTAATTACTGGCGGGACATCCGGAATCGGGCGCGCGCTTTCGCTCGGTCTGGCCGATGCCGGAGCCGATGTAATCGCTACGGCCCGCCGCCGGCAGCAGGTGGATGAGACGGCCAACGAGATCGAGGCGCGTAGGCGCAGAACCTTGCGCGTAACCTCCGATGTCTGTGACCGCGCGTCACTGAATGAGCTATTAGTGGCCACGCTCGATAGCTTTGGCAAGGTCGATATCCTGATTAACTGCGCGGGCCGGATCAAGCGCACGCCTACGCTGACGATGAGCGACGAGGATTGGAACAGCACTATGGATACCAACCTGTCTGGCACTCTGCGCGCATGTCAAGTTTTTGGCAGGCCGATGCTGGAGCGTGGCTACGGTCGAATTATCAATATCGCCTCGCTGAACAGCTTTGTTGCGCTCAGCGAAGTTGCGGCATATGCGGCCAGCAAGTCGGCCATTACATCGCTCACGCGCTCGCTGGCCGTTGAGTGGTCCAAGAAAGGCGTCACCGTGAACGCCATTGCCCCCGGCGTCTTCCGCACGGATTTGAATGCGGAGTTACTGGATAGGACTCCGCGCGGACAGGAGCTGCTGATGCGCACGCCGATGGGGCGCTTTGGCCAGACGGAGGAGCTGGTCGGCGCGGCAATCTATCTTGCCTCCGACGCCGCTTCCTTTGTTACCGGAACAACCCTTGTGGTCGATGGAGGGTTCTTGGCCAGCGGCGTGAATCAGTAACTCCGGTGACTTATTACTTCTGGAGTGCAACCGGAGCGCGGAAATGTAGAAAGCAGGACAGGCATGAAGTGTTTGATGTCATTGGCGGGCGGAGTGATGATTCTCTCCGGTGCAGTGAATTGTTATGCGGCGGGCGATCCTCCGCAGAGTGCGGTTGATCCTGCGACACTGCCGCGCATAGGCACGATCGACGAGCGCTTTCAGTCGTATAACATCGAAATGGTTGAAGTGACCGGCGGACGCTTCTGGAAGCCCTATGCCAGCGCGGCCGAGTTATCAGCTGCATCCAATCAACCCAGCGCCAATCAGCCTGCGGGCATGAGTCCATCGCTCTACATGTACCGGCCGCCGATCAATCTTTCCAATGCCCGTCTGCGCAAGCTGGCAGCGGCCTTGGGGCCGGCTTATCTGCGCGTCAGCGGCACCTGGGCCAATACTACTTACCTTCAAAACTCGGACGATCCAGCGTCGGCCAACCCTCCAACAGGGTTTAATGGCGTGCTGACACGCAAGCAATGGAGGGGCGTGGTCGATTTTTCTCGTGCAGCCAATGCCGCGCTTGTTACTTCCTTTGCGATCTCCGCCGGGACGCGCAACGCAGCCGGTGTGTGGACGGCGGATCAGGCGCATCAGTTTGCCGCATACACAAAATCCATCGGCGGAAATATCGCGGCAGCCGAGTTTATGAATGAGCCGAATATCGCCGCGATGGGCGGCGCGCCGAAGGGCTATGACGCAACGTCCTACGGCCGCGATGTGGCTGCCTTCCGCGCTTTTGCCAGGGCCGAGCTGCCGGAGATGATCTTTCTCGGGCCGGGATCGGCGGGAGAAGGCACGCTGATGACGCCTGCTTCAATGAGCACACTCTCCAGCGTCGATCTGTTGACGGCAACCGGGCCGGTCTTCGACGCGATCTCCTATCATTCTTACGGCGCCGTCTCCAGCCGCTGCGTCTCCTTCGGGGCCGCGTCCACCACCAGCGCCGAGGCAGCGCTGAGCGAAGAGTGGCTGGCACGGCCCGCGCGCATCGAGGCCTTCTACAGCGGCATCCGCGACCGCTTCGAACCCAGCAAGCCTCTGTGGCTTACCGAGACGGCGCAGGCGGCCTGCGGCGGCGACCGCTGGGCCTCCACCTTCCTGGACAGCTTCCGCTATCTGAATCAGTTGGGAGTTCTGGCCAAGGCCGGCGTCCAGGTTCATATGCACAACACCCTGGCGGCCAGCGACTACGGACTGCTGGACGAGAGCACCTACCAGCCGCGGCCGGATTATTGGGCGGCGCTTTTGTGGCATCGCCTGATGGGAACCACGGTCCTCGATGCGGGCCCGTCACCCGCGCCAAAGCTGCACCTCTACGCGCATTGCCTGCGCAATCATCCGGGCGGTGTCGCTCTGCTGGCCATCAATGCAGATACCGAAGCGGCACAGACGATCACGCTTCCCGTGACTGCGGAGAGCTATACGCTGACCGCGCGCAGCCTGCAGGAGACGCACGTCGAATTGAATGGTGTGGCGTTGCAATTGGACGGCGAAGACAACCTGCCCGAGCTGAAGGGAGTCGCCCTGCCCCCCGGTCCGGTCAAATTCGCTCCGGCCAGCATCACCTTTCTTGCCATTCCGCAGGCAAAAAATGTCAGTTGCCAGTAAGGCGCGCACGCAAAAAGAAGATTGGCTCCATCCACTTCGCACAATGCCAGACGTTCAGATTTGGCGCTGTCAAGCAGGAAAGATTAGCAGTCTCTACAATAGAGGCGGGGGCAATGCGCCACTCGATTGCAACAACCGTAAGATCGGAAACATCTTATAATCAGGAGTCGAGTAAAGGAACCGATGCCCACGACGACGAACAAGGATTATTACGGCACGCTAGGCGTGAAGCGGACGGCGACGGCCGAGGAGATCCGCAAAGCCTTTCGCAAGGCCGCGCGGCGCTATCACCCGGATGTCAATCCGGGCGACAAGCGCGCGGAAGAGAAGTTCAAGGAGATCTCCGAGGCCAATGACGTGTTGAGCGACGAGAAGAAGCGCAAGGTCTACGACCAGGTGGGCTTCTACTCGGACCAGATCGACCCGGAGCAGGCCGAGGCCTATGCCCATGCACGGCAAAGCGGCGGGCGCGGGCCGGTGGACTTCGGCGGCTTCGATTTTTCCGGCTTCCAGAGCGGTCCGGGGGTACACAAGGGGCAGCCGACGGGCGACGAAACTCAATCGTGGGGCAGCTTCAAGGATATTTTTTCCGGCATCTTCAGCGGGGCGCAGCAGCCGCAGCGCGCGCGCGGCCCGCAGCCGGGAACCGATCTCGAGTACCAGGCGACGGTGGACTTCTGGACGGCGATCCGCGGCGGATTGGCGCGTATCGAGGTGCATCGCCAGGAGACGTGTCCGGCCTGTCACGGGCAGACATCAACCGGCGCTCCGGCACCTTGCGCCGAGTGCAACGGCTCGGGGCAGGTGACGCAGATGGGCGGGCGGATGAAGTTCAACATCCAGTGCCCGGCCTGCAACGGCACTGGGCGGACCTCCAAGCTCTGTCCCAACTGCAACGGCGAGGGGCTGGTCAGCCGCGCCGAGGCTGTCGAGTTCCGCATCAAGGCGGGCACGCGCGACGGCCAGCGGATTCGCCTGCAGGGCAAGGGCAACTCCGGGGTAAACGGCGGCGCGCCCGGCGATCTCTTTCTCATCGTGCGCACCGGCACGCATCCGGTCTTTGCGCGCGTCGGCGACGACATTCATCTGACGGTTCCGGTGTCGGTGCCGGAGGCCTCGCTGGGCGCCAAGGTCGATGTGCCGACGATCGATGGCCGCGCGCAGTTGAAGATTCCTCCCGGCACGCAGAGCGGCCAGAAGCTGCGGATGCGCGAGCGCGGCGTCGAGAGCGCGCAGCATCCGGGGACGCGCGGCGACCAGATTGTCACGGTCGAGGTGCATGTGCCGCACCTGAACGACGAGCGCAGCCGCGAGATCATGCGCGAGCTGGCCAAGCTGAACTCGCAGGACCCCCGCGTCGCGCTCTTTGATAAGCTGTAGGTGCAGAGACAGGTATCCGTGCGCAAGATGAATTTGTTGAATGGGATGAGGATAAGGCGGCACGGAATCTTCGCGTTCATGGCGTGGATTTTCGAGAAGCTAAGACGGTCTTTGAAGACCCATTTGCCATTACCATTCCCGACGAATTTCATTCGGAGGATGAATCGCGATCGAATACCATTGGCCGGTCTTTGTTAGACAAAGTATTGTTAGTGGTACATACTGAGCGTAAGGAGAAGATTCGCATCATCAGCGCAAGAAAAGCCACTCCCACAGAGAGGTTCCAATATGAGTCAGGACGCTAAACAGGAAACGCTGATACACGACGATGATATGAGGCCAGAGTACGACTTCAGCAGTGGTCTGCGCGGAATCCATGCATATCGGTTCTCTAAGCTCTCCTCCGATGAAGCGCTCACTCTTGGCTATTGGCAGGGGAAAGGGTTCGACGTTGGTTCTTTTGCCAAGAATGAGATGCGTGATTTTAAGACTCCTGATTTTCGTCTTTCGCTTGGCGGAGTGGAAGTAGCTCTATGTGAGGTCAAGTCATTTCAAAAAGACTCATGGCTTGAGGATCAACTCAAAAACGCACCCGACGGTGAACTGGTTGGAGGGTTACGCCCCGATCCAATATTCAATCGAATCAGCAATGCCGTCCATACCGCGTATAAACAGTTCGATAGCGTGAATTCCGATCATCGGTTGTTGAACTTTTTGTTTTTGGTGAATCACGATACCAGTGCGAAGCCGGATGACTTGGACCGAGTTCTAACGGGCTATGAAAATCCTCGAATGGGACTGTTTGAACCGACCTGTGTTCAGTATTCAGAGGGCAGGATCCGGGAAGAGAAGAACAAAATCGATCTATATGTTTGGTTTGAAGGTCAGATCAATTCACGAGAGTATCGTGTTTTGGGGAACCCTAATACGCAAGAACGTGTGTGTGATCTTCTGAAGGTCGATATGACTCAAGTCAAAATGCTGTCACCGGCGGCTTAGTTCGAATCAATATGGCAACCAAGAAAAAATCGAAGGGCGCGTACATGATCTCGGCGGTCGCCGAGATGTACGAGATTCATCCGCAGACGCTGCGCCTTTATGAGCGCGAAGGCCTCCTGCTGCCCTCGCGCACCGATGGCAACACGCGCCTCTACACGGACGAAGATCTGGAACGCCTCGAGTTCATTCTCAGCCTGGCGCGCGACCTCGGCGTGAACATCGCCGGCATGGCCATCATCCTGCAGATGCGCGAGCGCATGGAAGAGATGAACCGCCAGATGCAGAGTTTTGTCGAGTATGTGCGCACGGAGATGCTTTCGCGCTTTCAGGCCGCGGCGCCGGGCTCGGCGGCGATGGTGCCGTTGCGCAAGCCGGGAGCGATCAAGCCGGTGGTGGTGGCCAAGGTTGGCGGCAAGCGGGAACCGTAGTTTTCCGCTGGATAAATCTCAGAAAAAAGGTATAAAATCCTGCTAATATCCATCGAGGAGAATTTTTTCATGAAAGTCTTCCAAATAGTTGTCTTGGCTTTTCTTGTACTGGCCCTCGTTTACGGAGCTGGATTTCTGGCCACAGGCGGGAATTTGGCGATCTATCGCTACTGGGCTCCCAAGCAGGCCAACGCCGAGCGGGAAGTATTCGTGAACACCAACAGCTACATCCAGGGGAAGACGGACTATCTCTCCCGGCTGCGCTTCGAATACCAATCCTCCAAGGACTCTGACCAGAAGGCTGCGCTGCGGACGTTGATTCTCTCCGAGGCCGCGAATGTGGATAACTCCAAACTGCCAGCCGATTTGCAGGGGTTCATTGCGAGCCTCAAGGGGAACTGAGATGCGTAAGAACCTTTTGATTTTTTCATTGTTCATTGGATGCTGTGCATGGTTGTGCAGTTGCGATAATTCGACCGACAAGCAGATTCAGGAAAAACAGGAGCAGATGCAACAGCAGCAATTGGCTCAGACGGGGCTGCCGGGAATCACAAACTTCACCGAGGCTAAACTGGTCAAGCACCTCTATGAGTTGCGCGACCAGAAGATTCTCACCTATGCCTATATTCCTGACATGAACGGAAAACTCTGGCATCTATGTGATTCGATTGGTTATGGATTGCCTTATGGAGTTCAGTTTAGCAATCCAGAAAAGATGATGGATCGTGGAACACTGCCGCAATCAGAGCCGAATGGCCTTTTCATGCCTGCAACTGCAGAGGGCACATGGATTACATGCATAAATCCCAACAGTTCAGGAGACATTGCTCCGGTTTACGTTGAGCCGCGTGTGATCGTCAGTCCGTTCAAGCTGAGGGCCGAGGGCGAGTATGCACTAGCAAAATAGCCGATTTATTGAGTGATTCCTTTAAGCTCTTCGGTTAGTTTGCGCAGCCTTCCCTTCGGCATCAGTTCAAAGGGATGGCCGCGATAACTCAGCCGGCGCGAGCCAAAGTAACTTCCCAGCCAGAAACAGAAGCCCATCAGATCGCGCACGGGATAGAGCCAGGCCGAGTGCAGCGCGGCCCGGTCGCCGACGACGCAGCCCGAGACCAACAGGCAGTGCAGGACGCGCGCGAGGAGGGTGAAGGCCAGCACAGCCACGCCCAGCGCCGCATGGCCCGAGGCAGCAAGCGCAACCAGCCCCAGCAGTCCATAAGGAACTCCGTAGGTGAGCACGCTTCCCAGGTGCCCGAGCGGCCGGGAAAAGCGCGTACTGGTGGCCCATCCCTGCTGATGAGCAATCGTTTTTTTGAAGGACGAGTGCAGCAGGTGGTGATCGATGATGTGTGTGGAGAGCACGACCTTCTGGCCGGCGGCGGCCCAATGGCCAAGGACAAAATCGTCTGCGAAGTACTCGCCCGCGCGGCTGAGGCCGCCGATCTTTTCCACCGTATCCTGGCGCATCGCGATGGTGGGGCCGAGGGCAAACTTCATGCCTTCCAGCATCTCGGCGACGAGCACGCCGGAGGTCATCTCGACGGACATCCCCATGGCCTCCAGTCGCGCCCATAGCCCGCCGCGCGCAACACCGCGATAGATGCAGGTGACCATGCCGACGCGCGGGTCGCTGAAGGGCGCGACAACCGAGGCCAGGTAATCGGGATCGACGTGGACATCGCTGTCCGAGCTGACAAGGATCGCATAGCGTGCCTGGCGCCGCATGATCTCCAGCGAATAGGTGCGCGCGTTGGGCCAGGGCGGCTCGCCCGAGGCCAGGATGCGTGTGGGAATGCAAGGAAAGCGGGCGGCAACGCGGCGCGCCGTATCAATCGCGGAATCCTGCATCGAGCGTGCGCAGAAAAGGATCTCGAACTCCGGATAGACCTGCTCATAAAAACTGATGAGATTCTCTTCCAGATGAGGTTCATCGCCGCACAGCGGCTTCAGCACGCTCACCGGGGGATGGAAGTTGCCCAGTTTACGCTCAGCGGCACGGCGGCGAAAGCGCACTACGGCCGCAGCCGTCATCAGGCTGTAGACGGTCGAGGTGGCCGCTCCAACCAGAGCGGCGGCGCAGAGCGCGGAGAGGATGGCGGATACTGGATTCATGGCGACGGGTTCTATCGTGGCGCTCCATTCATCGGTCGGAGCTTCCCGAAGGCAGAATCAAGCAGAACAACAGCGCGCTTCGTAATGAATTGATCGTCGTCATCGGATAGACCTTTATTCTATCGTGAAGGTGAGCATCGTCGGCAAGCTCGGCCCGCTGGACCGCGATGCGCCCGATCCGCTAGAGTTTAACCCAAGCGGATTCTTGCCAAAGATGATGCGGCGATCGCATTTTCGGAATTGCAGTGAACCGAAGCGTGAGACTCGAGTGGCTTTCACGAATTGAAAAAGAAAATGTGTATTCCGAAAATGCTCTGAAGGAGCCGTTGTGCTGGCTTACTGTTTGTTATTACTCAGCCTTGCGGGTATCGTTACCTCGACGATCTTTACGGCGATGGCCTTTGTCGCGTGCGGAAAATTCCTCTCCGCCCGGCGGCGGCGCGCTCAGATGGCGTGCGACTATACGCCCGCCGTCAGCCTGCTCAAGCCGCTGCATGGCTCTCCGGCCCATCTGGAAGAGTGCCTCGATGGCTACTTCAAGCTCGACTATCCGGAGTATGAGCTGATCTTCTGCGCGCGCCGCCCCGAGGATGCTGGCCTTGCCGTGGCGCGCAAGCTCGCCGAGCGCTACCAAATACCGGTGCAGATCCTCACCTCGGGCGAGCCGCCCTGGATGAATGCCCGCTGCTACTCGATGAAGTGGATGGCCCAGGCCGCGCGCCACCATTTGCTCGTGATCACCGACGCCGACATTCCCGTGGGGCCGGAGTACCTGCGTCAAATGGTGGCGCCCTTTCGCACGCCGCAGGTCGGCGCGGCCTTCAGCCTCTATCGCGGAATCCCCATCGACGGCGGCTTTGGCGAGGCGCTTGAGGCGCTGGGAATGTCCGTCGAGATGACCTCCGGCGTGCTGGTGGCGGCGATGATGGAGGGTGTACGCTTCACGCTGGGGCCCTCCTCGGCGGTGCGCAAATCCACACTTGAACACATCGGCGGCTTCGAGCGGATGGGCAGCTATGCGGCCGACGACTATATGCTCGGCTACCTGGTGGCCGAGGCAGGCCAGACTGTGGCGATCTCGGACGTCGTCGTCGATCACCTGATCCTGCGCTCCGGCTTTTGGAAGACGATCGAACATCAGTTGAGCTGGATGCGCAGCACGCGCTTCTCGCGCCCCATGGGCCATCTGGGCACCGCGCTCACCTTCTCCGTGCCCTATGGTCTGCTCGGGCTCATTGCCGGAGTGCTCGCAGGCCATCCGCTGCTGGGGCTCTCGCTGCTCCTCTTTACGTTCGCGCTCAAGACAGCGCATTCGATCGTTGTGGGTGGACTGGTGGTTCGCAGCCGCCAGGCGATTGCGCTCGCCTTCCTCTATCCGCTACGCGATCTGATCGGCTTCTTCCTCTGGGCAGCCAGTTACTTGAGCAACAAGCTGCACTGGCACGGCAGGGTCTTCGAGCTGGAGCCGGGCGGCACCATGCATCTGCCGGAATCGGGGCATCTGCCGGGAGCGGGCGGGAAAGCGGCATGAGAAGCAAAGGAATGAACTCTCACAGCATTCTGCTTTGCGTGTTGTGTCTGTTTCTTCCCGTGCTTCTCAATTCACAAACAGTGCAGCATTCTCAGCAGACAGCTTCAGCCCGATTGTTTGTTCAGAGATTTTATGACTGGTACGCTCCCTTGGCCAATCGAGAGAACAAGGAGCCATCCTCCGATATTGCCATCCGGATCAAGCCCGCTCTCTTTGACAATAAGTTATTAACTGCCCTCAAAGAGGACTCGGCCGCGCAAGACAAAGAGCCGGGTTCTATTGTCGGTCTTGATTTCGATCCATTCCTGAACACTCAAGATCCTTGCGATCGTTACCGAGTTGGAAAGATCGACAAAAGAGGCGACAGCTATTTCGTCGAGATCTACGGATCGAGGAATGGAATTAAGTCGGAAGTGCCGAATGTAATCGCGGAAATTGCGCGCAAAAATAATACCTGGATCTTCGTTAATTTCCATTATTCCTATTCAAGCGGAGATTTATTAAGTGTCTTGTCCGCCCTGAAACAGCAGCGAAATTGACCGGCATTCCACTCATCGATCTTCAGCCGCCCACAATCTCCGAGGCCACTTTGAGCGCGGCGGCTGCGGCCTGGTCCATGTTGTAATAGCGATACTGCGCCAGGCGCCCGACAAAGACGACATTCTTCTCCCCGGCGGCCAGCTCCCGATAGCGCTGGTATAGCTCCTGATTGGCCGGGCGCGGCACCGGATAATAAGGATCGCCCTCGTCCGTCGGATACTCCCTCACAATCGATGTACCCGAGTGCTGCTGGCCGGTGATCTGCTTGAATTCGGTGATGCGCGTGTAGGCGTGCTCGTTGGGATAGTTGACGGTGGCCGCGGGCTGAAACTGTTCAACGCCCGCCAGATGCTCGTGCTCGAAGCGGATCGAGCGATACGGCAGCTTGCCCAGCCGGAAGCCGAAGTACTCGTCGATCCGTCCAGTGAAGACGGTAAGCGGCGCATCGATGCGCTCGCGTAATGTAGCGAACTCCATGCCCGTCTCGACGCGAATCTTGGGATGCTCGAGCAGGCGCGCGAAGAGCTCTGCATAGCCCTCGGCGGGCATCGCCTGATGCTTGTCGGTAAAGTAGCGGCTGTCGCGATTGGTGCGCGTGGGAATGCGCGCCAGCACGGTCGAGCTGAGATCGGCCAGTTCCAGGCCCCATTGCTTGCGCGTGTATCCGCGGAAGAATTTCTCGCAAAGCTCGCGTCCAACCGCATTCAGCACCACGTCTTCGCTCGTCAGCACCGGGCTGCGAGCCTCGCGCACGCCGGCCAAAAAGCGCTCCACTCCGGCCTCGTCCAGATTCAGGCCATAGAGCCGGTTGATCGTCTCCTGATTGATGGGCAGCGGATAGAGTTGCCCGTCGACCGAGGCCAGCACGCGATGTTCATACGGCCGCCAATCGGTAAAGCGCGACAGGTACTCGAAGACCGCATCCGAGTTGGTGTGGAACAGATGCGGCCCGTAGCGATGGATCAGCAGGCCGTGCGCGTCCGTGTGGTCGTATGCGTTGCCTGCCAGATGCTCGCGCCGGTCGATCACCAGCACCGAGCGCCCAGCCGATGCCAGCCGTTCAGCCACCACCGCTCCGGCAAAGCCCGCTCCCACCACAAGTACGTCCACCGTCACTCCTGAGTACGGATTTCAGCTATCAGCTATCAGCCTGACACGTTCGATTCCAGAGTATGGATCAACGATGTCAGCATTTTGGAAACTTCCTCGCTTAAGCAAGTAGCTTCGTCGAGTTCCGCTTGCCTTCCCATCTCCAGTTTCCGAGCCACGATGAGCTGTGTCTTGACCTCGAAGAGCGATCCCAATGCGATCCCGAGAAATTGGCGAAACTCGCCCCGGTTGAGCCTGCCGCGCCCTTCTGCAATGTTACTGGCCACGGAAATGGATGCCCTGCGCAATTGCGAAACTAGCCCGTACATTTCTTCTTTGGGAAATCCACGAGTCAGTTTGTAGATGCAGACTGTCAAGTCAATCGCCCGCTGCCAAACAGTCAGATCATGAAAATCTTGCGGCATTGATCCTTCCCTCTTTCGGACCAGAGTCCTTGGCGAATAGCTGAAAGCTGAAAGCTGTTTTTACTGCAACGGCCTATCCGTCCACAGCATCTTGTCGGCCAGCGTCTGCACGAAGTAGAGTCTCCCGGCCAGCAGTTGCTCTGCCTTGTAGCGGTCGTTGTAGTTGTCGCTGTCGGCAAAGAGCCACTTGCGCTCGCCCGTCCCCCACATCTTCAGCAGTTGATCGTTGCTGAGGAAGATATCGGGCGCATCGGGATAGCAGGAGCCCCACAGCAGCGTCGATCCCTCGCCGAACTGCCCGCAGCGATGGATCACCATCAGCGCCGGCCGTCCGTGGAAGAACTGGTGCGTATAGAAGACGATCGAGGAGGCAAAGGTCTGGTCGCCATAGATGATGAAGGTGTCCGAGGGTGAGCCCTTGGCCATGATCGTATCGGCCATCCTCTTCGAGCCCAGCATCGGATCGAAGCGCGCGAAGGCGATGTGCGCGGCGATCAGGAAGACCGCGGAGGTGAGCGCCAGGCTGACGGTGGCGGCAATCTGTTTGCGTTTGAGCCGCAGAATCAGGCCCACGGCGGGGCCGATCAGCAGCGCCAGCGCGGCCAGCGCGGCCGGCAGCCGCAGCGCGGCAAAGGAGGCTGCGGTCAGGTCGCAGAAGTGGGACATCGAAAGCTCGTAATTGCCCACGCCGCGATGCGCCAGCACGGTTCCAATGTCGTCGACAAAGGGCAGCATGCGCGAGGCCCACAATCCCCAGCCCAGCACAGCGGCCGAGAGCACGCCGACGACGGTGAAGAGAAGCTGCGCGCCGGTGAGCCATCGCGTGGTCAGCAGGGAGCTGTGATGTCCGGGGCTGTCGGCCTTGGTCCACTCGGAGCCATGATTCTCCTCGATGCTCGCCACCACTCCGGCGATCAGAATGAAGAATGGCGTCCACACCGGGAAGGTGTAGTACTCCTGATTGGTCGAGATGGAAAAGAAGATCAGCGTCCAGGCCGAAAAAAGGCAGAGCAGCCAGATCGTGCGCGAGCGGAAGGCGAACTGGGAGAGATCGCCGGCTACGTCGGCGCGCGCCGTGCTGTCCAGAAAGAGATCGACGGATTTGCCGGAGTCCGTGCGTAGATGCTGCCGCCACTGGTGGCGGGTCTTCCAGGCCAGCATGATTGCGGCGGGCAGGAAGAGGCTCCAGGGAAAGAGCCACACCAGATGCAGCAGCCAATAGGCCACGCCCGGCAGCTTGTTGTAGTCGTGCGGATAGCGCAGCCCGAAGAAGCGCAGATAATGCTCGTTGACGAAGTAGAAGTACCAGAAGCCGTGGACGTTGCCCATGGTGGGGTGGTTGCCCACCGGGTGTCCCTGGTCGGGGTTGGCCAGGCCGCACAGGATGTGCCAGGGCGCGGCGATCAACAAAAAGAGCAGCGTGCCGGTCACCGGCTTCAACTGGCGACCTTGCCGCCACAGGCCTGAGAGGACGAGAAAGGGCAGCGCGGCGCCGATAAAGAAGGTGGGCGCAATCAGTCCCTTGGTCAGCACGGCCAGCGCCAGCACGGCCCACATCCAGTAAAAGCGCGCGGCCTTGCCGGGCTCAAAGCCGGTCAGCAGGCAGTAGAGGGCGATCAGCAGAAAGAGGCTCAGTTGCGCCTCGGGAATGATGAAGCGAGTGAACAGAAACGGTCCGATGGCGGTCAGCACGCCCAGCCCGGCGTAGAGGCCTGCGCGCCCGCCCCAGGCCCGCCGCGCCCACAGCCAGGCCATCCACGCCAGGCCGAGCATGGCCAGAGCATTGGGCAGGTGAGAGGCAAAGACATTCTGGCCGAAGACCTTGTAGAGCGCCGCGGAGAACCAGTAGGGCAGCGGCGGCTTCTCGATGTAGCGAATGCCGTTCACTTTGGCGGTGATCCAGTCGCTGCTTTCGCTGAAGTGCTGCGCGGCCTGGGCGTGGCTGGAGTCCACATCGTCCATCAGCGGCGGCGTAAAGAGCGAAGCGAACTGCACGGCGGCAAAGATCGCCGCAAAAAGCAGCCAGACGGCCAGCGTGGAAGGCGTGGAGGTCGGGCAATTCTGTGAATCGTTTTTCATTGTAGGAATAACCTTGCAATCAGAATAACAGTCGTGCAAACGGATGGCGCGCGCACCGGGTATCTTCAGGGCCGGAGCGCGCGCAGCCTTCAGAAGCTCGCTTTGCGCTCCGGAAACCAGGTCAGCTGGATGGTGGTGTTGGTCACGCTCTGCTGGCCGCCCACCTGGGTATAGATCGGTGCCTTCCAGCGCTCATAGGCAAAGTTGCCATCGATTTCGAAGTTCCTGGCCAAGCGCTTGACGACCCGCACGTTGAAGTCGTTCAGTGTGGTGCCGCCGGCCAGCAAACAGGGTGAATCGCTTGGGGGGCAGGTGGGGCCAGTGAAGGTTTGGGTTGCCGAGCCGGGGATGAAGTAGCTGGCCGCCTTCTGATTGCGATAGCCGGCCTGGATCATCTCGTTGCCGCTCAGGTGCCAGGTCATCCAGGCCTGGCCGCCCTTGTCCTCGCGCCCGATCCAGTCGCCGAACAGCTGTCCCTGGTTGGTGTATCCCTGCCGCTGCACGCCTTCGATGTACATGAAATATCCATACTGCCTTGCGTTATTGTCGCTGCTGGGGTCGGTGGAGACGCCTTCCACGCGCAGGTCGAGCCGTGCAATGCCGGGGACGTGGGAGAGATAAAGCCCTGGGCGGTAGGCGGCTCGGCGGGGAGCATCGGCTGGCGAGATGTCGTCGTGGACCTCGGAGTCGGTGTAAAGCGTCAGCCATTTGCGGACAAAGGGCAGCCGATAGGAGAAGTCGAAGGCGGCAAAGCGCGCGCCGGGATCCTTAGGGCCGTTTTTTTGCGCGCTGGAGGGCGAAGCCACGCTGAAGAAGCTGCGCAGGAAGCTCTCCACGTTGACGGCGCCGTGGCCCTTGCCCGCCCAGATCACGGTGCGTTCGAAGCCGAATTCCAGGTTTTCCGTGGGACGGAAGCTGATCTTCTCCAGGTGGACCCAGGGATCGCCGGGGTTGATCACATCGGCGCCGGAGCTGGGATAGTTGGGATTCGGCATATAGGTGTGGCCGCGCAGCGCGCCGATCATAAAGTCGTAGCGGAAGGGGCCGGTCAGCCGTGACAGCAGGGGAATCGTGAGCGGCTCGACGCGATTGATGCGGAAGGAGTAGATGTTGGCGGCGTTGTTGGAGTAGGCCATGCCGCCGCCCATCCCCGGTCCCAGCCACTCGTCCTGGCGGCCGAAGGAGATCTCATGGTTCAGCACGCGATACGAGGCATAGGCCTCAATCAGATTCAACTTGGCGGTCGATGCAATCGGACCCATCGGGATCGTCGCCTGGTTGTAGGGCGTCGAGCCGTCGCAGAGCGTGGTCTGATTCCAGACGGCTCCGTTCATGCAGAAGGTGGTGTCGTCGACGATGCTCAGGGCATGAGACAACTCCTGGTTGTAGCCGTCGGCCGAGGGCGCGCCGTCGAACTCGCCGCGCACGTGCAGCACGAATCGACCGGCGATGGCGTAGCCGCTGGCGCCGGTGTAATCGTTGAAGCCGCTCTCGTACGGACGGCCATAGTCGTTGATGACGGTCGAGCCCAGGTGATAGCTGTCGTGCAGCGGCGTGCCGCTGATCGAGCGTGCGGTGGTGTAGACGCTCTCCACCCGGCTCGTTCCCTGATGGGAGCGGCAGGGGCCCTCGGAGTCGGCGCGCAGTTCGTGGGCCAGCGCGTCGTAGATCTCACGTGCCTGGTCCGTCGCCGCGCCCTCGTCGGCATCCTCGATGCGCGCTCCGGCCTGCTCCATCATGCGGCCCACGCTCGAACGCGTCCAGGGGCGCAACCCCAGAAAGACATTGTCGACAAAGCCTAGCGAGTACAGGCGCAGCATCGCCGGATAGACCCAGGAATCGACCGGAATGTAGGGCGAACCGAGCGTCGAGGGCTCGCAGACCGAGGCCGCGCCGTGGTCTCCGCTCTCCCACTTGGGGGCGGCCTCAGGTGCCGCCTTCAGGGGGGCGGGCTGCTGCGCAGCCAGTTGTCCGGAGGCAGCCACGACAAGCGCCGCAAGCATCGACGCCGAGGGGAGGAAGGCAGCCAAAATGCGAGGTTGATGCAAACTCATATATCCCACTTTATCACCGGCTTACCTTGGTTTTGATGCAGAAGTGGGCGGCGCGGGCGCAAATCCTCCGCGCTTTTTTCAAAATGGAATCGAGCTTGAGTGTTTGGCTTTTGCAAATTCTGGGTGCTCCATTTCGCGTTCTTTGCGGAATGGGTGGGAGATGATCGCTCAATCTGCGGGCCGGATCAATCGCGTGTTCTCAAAAGGTCAGCACGCCTGCCGGCTCAGCGCCTCACCCAGACGCGCGGCGAACTCAGCCGCAATCTTGCGCTTCCACGCTGCGCGGAAGAGGCTCTTGCGCGTCAGATACTCCTCCATCCTGCGCAGGGCGTCGGCCTCGCCACCGGCATCGAAGATGCACTCGATGATCGTCGCGCCGTTGCCTTTGCGCGCGTGCGTGATCGCCTCGGTCGCCACGCGATAGACGGCGACCGCGTCGTGTCCGTCGACCGGAATCACCGGTATGCGGCCACTCTGCGAGTTGTGGGGTGCCTGGCAGATGAATAGAATCGGCAGGCCCTCGCCGTCGGCCCTGGCGACTGCCTTGCTCCAGATCGCGCCACTCAGATCGCCAGTCGCGAAGGCGGCGGCGATTCTGCCACTCCCGGATTTCTTGCCGCCCGCGGCCGCGCTCAGGGCGCGCTTGAGCTGCGCGGCCATGCTGGGCTGCGCTGTGCCGCTGAAGAGGCCCTCCAGTGGCTGGCCGAGAGTCCGATTGCGAAGGTAGCCGGCAAATAAATCTCCGGGCGCGGCGGCCAGGCTGTCGGTCGGCAGCAGATCCCGAGCCGCGCCCACCACCACAGCCTCGCGGCCCGCGAACGATGAGGCAACCGGAGCCAGCTCCCCCAGCGCGCGGCACTCCAGCATTGTGCGGTAAAGCTGAAGAAGTTTCTCATTCGAGAGGATCGAGAAGCCGGGCTTGCCGGCCGCCTCGGCCTGTGCTTCGTTGCTCATCGTTGCAAATTCCCCTGTGGATGCTGCGATTGTAAATGGGAGCGCCGCCGGAGCGTATCAGCGGCGCTCGGCGGAGTAGAATTCAGTTGAGAAATCACACGCGGGGAGGGCTGTAATGCAATACAGAAACTTCGGCAAGCTTGATTGGCAGGCCTCGGCGCTGGGCTTTGGCTGCATGCGCTTTCCCACCGCCGACGGAGATCGCATGAGCCCGCGGATCGTCGAAGACGAGGCCATCGCGATGGTGCGCCATGCGATCGATGCCGGCGTGAACTACCTCGACACGGCCTACCCCTATCACGGCGGCCAGAGTGAAGTCGTCGTGGGCAAGGCCCTCCGCGACGGCTACCGCGAGCGCGTCCGCCTGGCCACCAAGCTGCCAACCTGGCTGGTCCAGAGCGCGGACGACTTCGATCGCCTGCTCGACGAGCAACTCGTCAAGCTGCAAACCGGCCATATCGATTTCTATCTGCTGCACGCGCTCAGTCACGAGCGCTGGCACTCTACGGTTCTCCAGCACGGATTGCTCCAGCGGGCCGAGCGGGCTCTCGCCGACGGGCGCATCCGTCATCTCGGCTTCTCCTTCCACGACGATTACCCCGCCTTCGAGGAGATCGCGAACGGCAGCGATCTGTTCACCTTCTGCCAGATTCAGTACAACTACATGGACACGGAGAATCAGGCGGGCGAGCGCGGGCTGAAGCTTGCGGCCGCCAAGGGCCTGGCCGTGGTCGTCATGGAGCCGCTGATGGGCGGGCGGCTGGCCGATCCGCCCAAGGATATTCTGGCCGCGATGCAGAGCCATCCCACGCATCGTTCGCCGGTCGAGTGGGCGCTCGCCTGGCTGTGGAATCAGCCCGAGGTCTCGGTTGTACTCAGCGGCATGAGCACGACCGCGCAGGTCGATGACAATCTGCGCATCGCCGACAAGGCGCGCTCGGGCGCTTTCTCGGCCGGGGACCTCGCGCTGATTGCCAGGGCGCGTGAGCTTTATCGCGCCCGCACCGTGATCCCCTGCACCAACTGCGGCTACTGTATGCCCTGCCCCAACGGCCTCTGGATTCCGGCCAACTTCGAGTTCTACAACTACGCGCATCTCTTTGACGATCTCAGCGGCGCGCGCTTCCGCTATCAGGTCTTCCTCAAAGAGGAGCAGCGCTCCGGCGCCTGCATCAGTTGCGGCCTCTGCGAGCAGCAATGCCCGCAGGCGATCAAGATCGCTGAGTGGATGCCCAAGGTCTCCGCCCTGCTCGGCTGAGCGGCATACAGTTCCTCACCTCAGCAACTGCCTTCCCACCTTGATGTACAGCTCGACCGCCTCCAGCAGCTCCTTCTTCGCCAGCCTCTCGTCCGGCGTATGCGCCACGTGAATCGAGCCGGGCCCAAGCAGCAGCGGCTCGCCCCAATTCGTCAACTGCGGAATGTCGGTCGAGAACTTCGCCACCATCGTCGGCAACCCCTCCACGGCGCGCAGCCGGACGAAGGGCATATCCAGCGTGAACTCGACCTCGGCCCTGTCTCCCGCGATCGCCGTCAACTGCGCGCGCACCGGCCCGGAGTCGGTCACCGTGCGCACCAGCACCTGCGCTTCGGCCTTGTCGGCGATCACGTTCGGCGCGTGGCCGCCGTGGATCTGCCCAATGTTCACCGTGCTCACGCCGATCCCCTCCTGCTCGGCCAGCGGCATCCGCAGCACCTCCGCCAGCACCTCCACCAGCTTGTGCACGGCGCTATCGCCCAGTTCGGGATAGGCCGAGTGGGCCATCTTGCCCGTCGCGCGAAAGGCCGCCCGCAGCGCCCCCTTCGAGGCCAGCGCCAGCCGGTTGTCGGTCGGCTCTCCGTTGATCAGAAAGCGGCTGCCTTTGGAGGCTTCGTTCGCCGCCTTGGCGCCGGCCGAGTCCCGCTCCTCGCCCGACAGGAATAACAGCCCAATCTTGAACCCCTCGGCACGCAGTGCCTCGCCCGCGGCCACCTGCGCGGCCAGAATCCCCTTTGCGTCGCAGACCCCGCGCCCATAGACATACTCCTCATCCTCGCGGAAGGCAATGTACGGCGGCACGGTGTCCATATGCGTTGAGAAGACCAGATCCGGCCTCTCACCCTCCGCGCCGGCATACACATTCCAGCGCGCCCCGCCGCCCGCGCTCTCCTTCGGCTGCTCGACGGGAGTTTTTTCCACCGCCCAGCCGCGGGCGATAAGAAAATCGGCAAGAAAATCGCCCACCGGGCCTTCGTGATAGGTGGTCGATTCAATCGCGCACAACCGGCGCGTAAAGCCGATGGGATCAAGCGGTTCGGCAGCAGGCAGACTCGGCGAAGGATCAATCGTCATGCTCTTAGGATACCTTAGAGCGGCAAGAGATTATGTAGCGCCGGCCTCCTGGCCGGCTGTAGCGTGGACCTCCCGGTCCACGCCGCCCTCAACACCGCCAGAATAATCTCCCAACCTCCAATGTCCAAAAATGACACACTCTTCCCGCCAATTCACATAAAGAAATCTTCATATGTTCGGCGTAAAATGGTCCTTGGAATGACAAAAACGATTGCACTCACCCGTTGGCCGAAGGAGCAAGCGCGATGACCTCGGCCGCTGAAGCCACCCTCGACACGCTCCACGAGACCGCCACCGAGCTGTTCACCGGCGCGGTCCGCGAGTGCAACATCGCCCAGGCCTTTGACCGCCGCCTCAGCTTTGATGGCGACCACCTCTATCGCCTCATCCCCGAGGGCAGCGGCCCGGAGACGATCGATCTCGGCTGTTACAAGAAGATCTTCATCATCGCGCTCGGCAAGGCGGCCACGCCGATGCTCGAGGTCCTGCTCAGCCGCATGCATCGGCGCAACGGCGTGCGCGGCATCTGTTGTTCCAACCTGTTGCCCAAGAAGCGCAGTTGGCGCTTCCGCTACTTCGAGGGCGGCCATCCGGTCCCCAACGAAGATTCCTTCGCCGCCGCCCGCGCCGCGCTCGCCATGCTGCGCAAGGCCGACAAAAAGACCCTCGTCTTCTTCCTCATCTCCGGCGGCGGCTCGGCGCTCTTCGATCTGCCGCTCGATCCCAAAATCTCCCTCGACGACACCATCGCCTTTCATCAGTTGCTGCTCGCCTCCGGTGCGCCCATCAGTGAGGTCAACACGCTGCGCAAGCACTTCTCCGCCGTCAAGGGAGGCCGTCTGGCCATCGCCGCGCCGTATGCCGCCAAGGTCAGCCTGCTGGTGCCCGATGTGCCGCTCCGCTCGCTCGACGCGCTCTCCAGCGGTCCCACCTCCCCGGATCACTCCACCGTTGCCGAGGTCCGCGCGCTGCTCGAGAAGTACTCGCTCGCCCCCAAGCTTCCGCCCTCCATCCGCGCCTTCTTCGAGCGCGAAGATCTGCCCGAATCGCCCGGCAACAAGCGCTGGCGTCCGCCCTTCTTCCCCAAGTTTCCCAAGCTGGGTGTTGCGCCTCTGCGCCGCATCACCACCGCCGCCTCCATGAGCGAGGAGGATGCCCCTTTTCGCGATTCCGTCTTTGAGATCATGCTCTCCAGCCACGATCTGGCGGAGAATGCCCGCATCCTCGCGCAGAAGGCCGGCTACCAGGCCGTCGTCGACAACACCTGCGACGACTGGGATTACGCCGATGCCGCCCGCTATCTGCTCGAACGCTTCCATGAGCTGCGCGCCCAGCATTCAAAACTCTGCCTCATCTCGGTCGGCGAGGTCACGGTCACCCTCGACCGCACGCCCGGCGCAGGCGGTCGCAACCAGCAGTTTGTCATGGAGTGCGCCTTGGAGCTTGAGAGTTATCCTGGCCAGCGGCTGGTCGTGCTCAGCGCCGGATCGGACGGCATCGACGGCAACACCCGGTCGGCCGGAGCCGTCGCCGATCCCACCACCGTCACCCGCGCCCACACCTTCGGCTTCCACCTCAAGTCCTCGCTCGCCAACTTCGACGCCTGCCCCATGTTCACCGCTCTCGGCGACGCCGTCGTCACCGGCCCCACCGGCCAAAACCTCCGCGACCTCCGCCTCCTCATCGCCGAGGACGAGTAGCAGAGAACGACATTACGATTGCTTGCTCACTACCGGTCTCCGTCTCATCCGCACAACCGCGATCATCGCCAGCCCGGTAGCCATGAGAAGGAATGGACTCGGCTCGGGTGTTGTCGAGGTTGAACCCACATCGACGGTAAAGTCCACCGTAGCTATATCGTCGAAAGTATCCCCGTCGGCCCCGCCCTGAATCGTATATGTGCCGCTATAACTTCCGGAAGATATTGTTTCATCGGCTGTTATGTCAATGAAAGGACCAGAATAAGAATCTCCTGGCGACAAAAACGAAGGCGAATCCGCGAAAAACGGCGAGTCATCGACGGTCAGGTCGGCATACGGAAGATAGAATGAATCGCTGTTCAGATAAATGTCACCGGTCCCGGTATTCGTGAGTGTGCCGTCAAACTCAACCGTGCCGCCGGCATCGATAGTAAGAGTTGAAGACGTAAATGTCAGTGTTGCATCCGCTCGCGCCGTTGCCGCGGACGCCGCCGCGATAATGAATACGAGAATGCCAGTCTGTAGTTTTCCTTTCATCGACTCATCCATTTCATTTGCGTATAAAGTTCGCCAAGTTCCCGCATCAATAGCGGCGATTATTTGCGCGGTCTTACTTCTGAGTCGACGACGTGTCGTCCGCTGGAACCACGGTGATGGTGATGGTGTTAGACTTGACCACGCCTTGCTTTTCGTCTTTGCCTATAAACCGCGATAATTGCACCGTGTACTGACCTGGCTTGGTAAGATCGTATAGTGTGGTGATCCGTGTCTCGCCATTTGCGGTTTCTCCGGGAGCAAGCTCGCCCGTAGCCAAGCTGACGCCGTTAAGTTCGTGGTGTTCGCCCGGTTTCTCTACCGAATTGCCGTTTTCATCGCACACGTCGTAGAGATATTGTCTGTCCAATCCATTCGAATACGCAGTAGAGCGATCGACGGTGTGATCGGATGTATTTGTCAGTTTGATCTTAATGTACACGTGCGAACCTGCCACCACCGTCGGTTTGTCTGTGCTAATTGTGATGGTAAATGGCTGCTTTGCGGTTTGTCCGAAAGCCGAATTAAACGTCACAAGCGCCACAAGAATCAAGAGAAAAGCACGATAAATTTTCATTGTTCCTCCATTGTTTCTGAACTGCATGACCACATTCATAACTTTCCTCAAGTTGGACTGCATACAGTTTCTGCTGGCCCACCCCAAATTGGGATGTCACTGAGTGTTTGTGTCGGGACAAAAGGATTCCCGGACGTCCCTCCGCGACCTCCGCCTCCTCATCGCCGAGGACGAGTAGCAGAGAACGACATTACGATTGCTTGCTCACTACCGGTCTCCGTCTCATCCGCACAACCGCGATCATCGCCAGCCCGGTAGCCATGAGAAGGAATGGACTCGGCTCGGGTGTTGTCGAGGTTGAACCCACATCGACGGTAAAGTCCACCGTAGCTATATCGTCGAAAGTATCCCCGTCGGCCCCGCCCTGAATCGTATATGTGCCGCTGTAACTTCCGGCAGGCGTTGCCGCGTCAGCCGTTACATCGAAGAAAGCGCCCGAATATGAATCTCCTGCCGATAAAAACAAGGGTGCGTCGATGTAGAGAATCGAATCGTCGACAATCAGGTCGGGATAATTGAGAATAACTACATCTCCGTTCAGATAAATGTCATCCGTCCCAGTATTCGTGAGCGTGCCATCAAACTCGACCGTGCCTCCAGCTGCGATACTGAGTGTTGAGGACGTGAAAGTTAGTGTTGCATCCGCACGCGCCGCTTCCACGGATGCCATTGCGATTATCAGCGCACAAAGGCCAGTGCGAACACTCTTATACATTACTCCTCCGATTCATTTGTTTTCACGGATTTTGAAACATTCGATCTCATTGGTTCGCTATAGTTACGCCGTGAATATTCAGCGCATAGCCCCAGCCTGGACCATAAAATAACTGCCACGACAGCGTTGCGCCCTTCCACACAACCCTGTTTCTGGTCAAGCTGTGGCCATCCGGACCATCGAATGAAACCTCTTGTGTGATCGGGGCACCTAACTCGGCTAGCAGTTGACTCAAAAGAGAACGCGCAGTCACATCAGAGCCTGAGATTGTTGTTAAAGTTTGCGCTTGGGTCGATCCTCCATTGTATGGAAATTGTCCAATGCCAATGTTGATACCTGTAGCTTTGCACAACGAATCTGCAATTTCATTTGCTAGTTGTTGACGTGTACGCTGTTTTGGAAGAATTGTAATCTTTGTATCCAGAATGGGTGTCATTAGTTGTAGCTTCCCTTCTTTATTCAAAAAGTTAGTAGGCACAATATGAAATACACCGTTTTCCTCCGTAACGGTAAATGATACGGGGCCACCCGCAGCGGAGTAGCCATCGATCACACTCTTAAGTGCATCGGATACGGATGACTCGGTATCAGTCTGAATCCGTTGCTGCTCGTCTCCCGGGGTCGGTCCAGAAGGCGGAAGTTTATAGGTAAAGGAAAGGGTAATATCCTTCTGAACAATGACTCGATGCGAGGGGGCAGGAGTTCGTTGGACCTGTTCAGTAACATCCTGCAACTGGCTCTCGTGAACAGCGATAGGGTCTTCGTATGTAATCGGCCAACCGTATATCTTCTCAAGCATCTCTGTCGCATCCGCGACCGCCCGGCCTCCGGTGATCGAGACTGTCTTGAATTCTCCGACTGGTGCGTTAGCGGATTGGGCGAAGCATAGTTGACTAAGCACAAAACCTGAGAGAAACAAGATGTTCCTTGTAATCGTCGTTGTATTGCCTGACATTAGTACCTCCTCGTGGCTGTGCCGCCCTCGCGCACAGCCACATAATGGCAGGATTAGCCAGGTGTACTCCGACTTCAATTGCTCACCACCTTTACATAGTGAATGCTCAACATATAGCCCGAGTCACGACTGTAAAACAAACCCCACGAGAGTGGGCAACCCTTCCATACAACCATATTCCGCGGTACTCTCTGGCCATCCGGACCTAGGAAAGAAACATCTCTTGAAATCGGGGCGGCCATCTCAGCCAGCAACTGACTCAGAAGAGAACGCGCGGTCACGTCTGAGCCGGATATCGTAGTTAGAGTGTCTGATTGGGATCCATTGTATGGGAAGTCCCATATCCCGACCTGCACTCCGGCGGTCTTGGATAGCGTCTGACAAATCTCATTGATAAGGACCCCACGAGTGCGTTGCCCCGGCAGGATGCTGATCTTCGTGTCCAGCAGAGGCGTCATCTGTTGGAACTTGCCTTCTATATTCAAGAAGTTGGTCGCCATTACGTGAAATATACCGTCTTCCTGTGTGACGGAAAACGTCACGGAACCTCCCGCAGCGGCGTAGCCGTCCAGAACACTCACGAGAGCGTCAGATACTTTCGCTTCGTTCTCTGCCTTGATCTGGCTTAACCCGGCTGGGGACGGTCCAGATGAAGGTAACTTATATGTAAAGGAAAGAGTAATAGGCTTAGGCCCCGTGATCCTGTGGGAGGGGTCGGGAGAGCGCTGTACCTTCTCCGTAATATCCTCCAACTGGCTATCATTGACAACCATGGTGTCTTCATAGGTGATTGGTACACCGTAGATTGCCTCAAGCAATTGTACTGCTTTTGCGATTGGTTTCCCTTCGGTGACCTCAACGGTCTTAGATTGAGCATAAGCCAGTTGACAAAGCGCAAGATTGGCGATCAGCAGAATGTTTCCGGTAATCGCAGTGACGGATTGTGACATTAGTATCTCCTCGTGGCTGTGCCGCCCGCTCGTTTAGACGTAACAGTTGTGGCTGTGATGTTTCCCTGCAACGTGTTGACATTGCCGTAGTTGTACCAGTTTCCGTCCGCGCACTGGATCTGCATCTGTTGATAAACGGTAAATCCGCATGGGACTTTTTTGTTGGCGCGGTAGTACGCCACTCCGGCAGCCGTATACCCAACTTTGTCGGGGCCCCAGGTATTGTTGTCGCCATTTGTCCAGCTTCCGCCCGTAATAGAGGTCATTGGTGCATTGTTTGGAAGATTTGGATCGTAGAAATAACAAGTATCCACACCACCCCCTGCATCGACTTCCTGGACTGTGGCACCGGAAAAGCTGTCGCCGTTTGTATCTGATACGGTCTGTTCCCACAGCCCTACAGTCGGCTGGGACTCAGCAGTATCCCATCCCTGGAATGCCGTGGTTTCCGTTGTTGGGATGAAACAGCCGACAATATCCACAGTTGTTGTCGCCGCGGGTGTTCCGCTCACTGTAATGGTGGCCGTCTCATTGACTTCGCCAACCGGAGGCACTACGGAGGCAGTGATCTGCGTTGCGCTAACGACCGATACGATCGATACCCCAACCACGGCTCCGCTCGGCGTGGTTACCGTGACAGTGTTTACCGGACAAGAGGCAGTTGCATTGGCAGATGTGGTGAATCCGGTTCCCGTGATGGTGACGTTGTAGGATTCTCCCGCAAACCATGTTTTGGGCAGCAGCGAGGTGATGGCGGGCTTGGAGCAAGGCGTATACTGCGCGGAGGAAGTGGCGAGATTGATGGGAAAATAGGGTGCATTGCCAACTTGTGAGAGGATAAAATCCCAATTAAGAAGAAGTGTTTGAGAGACTCCCGTGCCGGTTACACTGCCCGGCTGCTCAACAGTGATTGATGAGCTGCTGGTCGAATAGTAAGGCTCTCCGGAAAATGGGAAGGTCTGATACCCTGCCTGTGGAAACCGGAATGGATCGGGTGAATCCAGAAGGTAACCCTCCGGGTCTGCATAACATGAATTATTCCCCCCGATGCTGTTGGAGTCATTGCAACTTTCCACTGCTGGAGTAGCAGTCATATCCATGCCCATTCTGTGCACCGAGTGGATCGTGTAAGTCACTCCGGGTTGCGTGGGAAAGTCAAGAGAGCACCTCGCCGTTGGCATCACTTGATTATTGTCTTCTCCGGTGAACCAAAAATAATCAGCCGGTGATCCCGAGGGTGGAATCGGGCAGTTAGGAAAGGTAATGGTTGAGCCAGCGGATGTGGTTACGTAACAGAGCGCTCCAAACTCAGGAGGGTAATCGGTCGCCGCCGGTGAGGTCACCCCAGTTTTTGGATCCACCGCCGAGGTGCTGCAATAGCCGGTGACACTATTTCCAGTTGTATCAGGAATAAATCCGGAGGAGACCCAGACTTGAGCATTGGCGATCTCAGGCATTATGAGAATAAAAGCCGCAGATAACAGCAAAAATATAGTAGAAAGGCGGAGGAACGGCCTCTGAATTGCCCCCCCCCAATTTGACCATGAGCTTGCGCATGGGTGCGATCCTCATCATGAATTGGCGGCGCGCCGGAGATTGGCGACGCGTTTTGCCGGAAAACTGATTCGATGGAATAATAGCGGATTAGATCGAGGTTTGTGTTACGGAAGAAATGAATCTTTGGTAACCATGAAGCGGCGGGTGGCGCACCCTTAATTCGCCAATAAATGTGGGTGCCCATCCTTTCCGCGATTTTTGCGGAAAGGGTGGGAACCACGAACCTCAACCCGCCGTTCTTCTTCCGCGTTTTTGCGGAAGATTATCATCCCTTCCCGCATACTATCCAAGTGAAAGGACAGGCGATGGGCGGGATCGGCAATGAGCAAAAACAGGGCGCGCCGCGCCACCAGACCCCAGTTTTCGCCCTACCCCCACCCCCCCACCCTGGGTAAAACCGCTTTTTTACCCATTAACTGCTGCTAACTTCCGCATAATCAACCGCTTGTATTTCGGTAATGTTAACCAATCAGTAACATCAAACCCCCGATTTTGCCCGCTTTTTGGCCAAGAATCGGTCCTTTTGAGCCAAAAACCAGCCCTTTTGAACTCAAATGATGAAGGCTTATTCCGGCGGGCGGCGCAGCTCCCCATCCGTATATCCGGTTGCCCCAGCTCCGGAGTTTCGGAGCTGGGAGATTCCCGCCTGGCGATCGCCGAGAGTGAGCAGCGTCTATCGCGGATCGATGCTGCGCGGCTCGGTCGCATTCAGATCGGCGAAGGGTCCGGGCAGGCGATCACCCTTGACCGCGTGCCCAAAGAAATCCGTGTCGATGGACTTCCAGGCGGGCAGCGCTTTGATCTCGCTCTTGACCGTCAGCGTCAGTGTCAGCTTCTCCACGTCGAGCGCGGCATCGATCGTGCCCAGCGCGCCGTTCTTCTCCCAGCCGTACTCCTCGCGCATCGAATCCAGATCGTGCCACTCCGGCGGTTCGGGAAACTTCACGCGCAGCACAGGCGAGCCGAAGTGGCGGCCCATGAAGCTTGGCCCCTCCGGATAGAGGTTGCCGTCCGGTGTATTGCGCGCGTTGTTGAACTCGATCGCCGAGCGCCCCAGTTGCCCGAAGACGTTGCCGTAGACCTGCAGATTGTGAACGTCGTTGGTATGTCCGCCGACGGGCCGCGGTCCGTTGATGCCACTGACGGTATCGACGGCCACATCCTTGCAATCGAGGAAGAGGTTGTAAGCAATGATCACATTGTTCGTATCGCGGATCAGAATCCCGCCCGTCAGGTGGTCGAAGATATTGTTGTCGATCTCGTTCAGCTCGTTGCTGCCCTCGATGTGAATCGCGTGCGGATTCACATCGCCCGGAATGTCGGCGAAGAGGTTGCCCGTCAGGCGGTCGTTGGCGTTGCCAATGTCCAGCCAGATTCCGTTGCCGTGGCGGATGTGGCGAACGACTTTATTGCGGAAGAGCAGATTGCGCGCCGTGTGCATCTTCGTCCCGCCCGACTCGGACATCATCGCCGCGTCCTGCCAGCCGATCCACTCGAAGAGGTTCTTCTCCACCAGCGTCGATTGCGGACCGCCGGTCCCGCCCAGCCCCTCGATGCCGCAGTAGCGGAAGCTGTTCCCGCGCACCACATCGAAGCCCACCGGCTGCGGCGGCCGCGCCGCGCCCCAATCCTCGTTGCCAATGTCCAGGCCGACCGAGTTGGCCCACTCGAAGGTATTGTCCTCAAAGATGAAGTGGTTGCCGCGATTCACTGAGACCATGCCCCGCTGAGGCACGGGAAAGCCGTTGCCCGCATACTGGAAGGTGATGCCCTTCACGCGGATGTACGACAGATAGCGTTCAGCCGGTGAAAAAAGCTGTTCCTGATTCGTGATCTCGATCTCGTGCTTGTTCGGGTCGTCGTCGTTGGCCAGCCGGATATGCAGCGTCATGCCGTTGGTTTCGATCCAGAACTTGCCTGCCTCCGGCGAAAACTCCTTGAAGAGCGGCTTCCAGTGAATATCGCTGAAGTAGTTCATCGAGCGCGGCGACGGCCCCGCCAGCTCCATCGCCAGCTCCATCGGCTCCAGCGGCTTGCCGTCCACAAAGACCAGCCCGCGCCGCCGGAAGTAGGTCGCCATATTGTCCTCGGCATAGCGCAGCCACTCGCGATTGCCGATCACGTTGTCCACTTCAAACGGGTTGTATCCATTGGGGAAGAATGATGCGTCCAGATGCAGCTCCCAGGCCTTCACCGGCTGATGCGTCACCGGATCGAAGCCGAAGTTCCAGCCCTCGCTCGGCTGCCACTTCGCGGCCAGCGCCGCGCCCTTCACCACCACCTTTGCGCCCGGTGCGGCCTCGTAGCTGATCATCGCCTCCGCTCCGCTGCCGCCGCGCGCCGGATGAATCGACTCGCGATAGACGCCCTCGGCAATCACCACGCGCTCGCCCGGCTCTAACACCTGCGCCGCGTGATTGATCGTGCGGAAGGGATGCTCCTTCGTTCCCGGCCCGTTGTCATCGGCGTTCTTCGCCTGGCAATCCACGTAATATGTTTTGGAAAAATGCAGCGGCTTCTCCCACACGGGAAACTCCGTGCCGTCGGGCAGCGTGGCATTGCCCGCAAAGGCCGTTGCGGCAAACAGACTTAGGCAGAAGAGCAAGAGCAGGGCGCGTTTCATGGGAACTCCATTTCGCTTGCAGTGTGTCGGAGATCAGTATAGCTCCGCCTGCCGCCGCCGCTCCCCGCTCTTCCTGTATACTTCGTAGCAGTTTACTGCGGCGGATCAGTGCGCGCGCCCGGGCCAATCAAGAGGAATCCGATTCATGAATGCGCAGACTCAGAAACTGACCTTTGCCGAAAAAACCGGTTATGCCTTCGGCGATGCGGCCTCCAATCTCTTTTGGATGACCTTTATTTACTTTCAAAGCAAGTTTTATACCGACGTCTTCTTCTACACTCCCGATGCCGCGCTGGAAGACAGGCTGCTGAAGAAGCTGGCGATTCTGCTTCTGCTCACGCGCGTCTTCGATATGGCCTTCGATCTCTTCATGGGCGTCATGGGCGACCGCACGCGCACGCGCTGGGGCAAATTCCGCCCCTATCTGCTCTGGTTCGCCATCCCCTTCGGCATCATCAGTTGGCTCACCTTCTCGACCCCCGGCTTCAGCCCCAACGGAAAGCTGATCTACGCCTACATCACCTTGTGCTTGATGATGATGGTTTACTCGGCCATCAACATTCCATACTCGGCGTTGATGGGCGTCATCTCGCCCGACTCGCAGGAGCGCACCAGCGTCGCATCCTATCGCTTTGCCTTTGCCTTCGGCGCGGGACTGGTGGTGCAGTATTCGACGCTCTATCTGGTGGATTTCTTCGGCCACGTCCGGCAGCAGATGAGCGGAGTACCGCTGGCCGCGGCCGAGGCCCACGGCTATCAACTCACGATGGGCCTTTATGCCGTTGCCGCCACCGCGCTCTTCTTCCTCACCTTTGCGCTGACCAAGGAGCGCATTCAGCCGGCTCCGCAAAAAACCTCACTCGTCCGCGATCTCACCGACCTTGCCACCAACGTGCCCTGGCTGATCCTCTTCTTCACCGGAACGCTCACCGTCTGTTCGGTGGCCATCCGCAGCGGCGCCATCCTTTATTACTTCCAGTATTACGTCGGCAACGAGAAGATGGCCGCCGCATTTATGGTCGCCGGCACGCTGCTCTCGCTGCTGGGGTCGCTCGCCATTCAGCACGTCACGCGCTTCGCCGGCCGGAAGGCCACCTATATCGGTCTCGCGGTTCTGGGCGCGCTCTTTCTCCTGTTGGCCTATTGGACAAAGCCCGAGCAGATCGTGCTGATCTTCTCGCTCCAGGTGCTCTACAGCGCCGTCACCGGCCCCACCTCGCCGGTCCTCTGGGCGATGTTTGCCGACTCGGCCGATTACTCCGAGTGGCGCACCGGCCGCCGCGCCACCGGTCTCATCTTCTCTGCTGCGGGTATGTCCAACAAACTCGGCTGGGCAATCGGCGGACCGGTTGCCGTTTGGCTGCTGGCCAACTTCGGTTATCAGGCCGGCATCGCGCAGACGCCGCACGCGCTGCACGGAATCATGCTGCTCTTCACCGTCATTCCCGCCGTCGGCTTCCTGCTGACCGGTGTGGCGATGCTCTTCTATCCGCTGAGCGAAGCCCGCATGAAGAAGCTGCAAAGCGAGTTACAAACCAGACAAGCGGCAAGCGGAGCAGATCATCTTGGCTTGGATGCCGCGATTCCGAAGATGGAACATAGTCTTTAATTCTGTCGATGTTTTGTATCAGGGCACGACTTCAGTCGTGCCGAAACTACAACTAAACAAAGCGGGCTTTAGCCCCTGCGAAAACACACTCAAAACCATTAAAGGATCTTTCTATGCAATACGGTTACTTCGACGACGCAAACAAGGAATATGTCATCACCCGTCCCGATACTCCGCGCTCGTGGAGCAACTATCTTGGCTCGACCGAGTACGGCGCCATCATCACCAACAACGCCGGCGGATACAGCTTCTACAAATCGGCGGCGATGGGCCGCTTCATGCGCCTGCGCTTCAACTCCGTGCCCATGGATCAGCCTGGGCGCACGATCTACCTGCGGGACGACGAGAGCGGAGATTACTGGTCGGCTGCCTGGCAGCCGGTGGGCAAGCCGCTCGATCAGTATAAGTCTGTCTGCCGCCACGGCAGCGCCTACACCATCATCTCTTCCGAGTATTCCGAAATAGAAGCCGAAGTTACTTACTTCGTCCCGTTGGGCAAGAGTTATGAGTGCTGGCAGGTAAAGCTCGTCAACCGCGGCGCGCAGCGGCGCAGCCTGAGCGCCTTTACTTATGTCGAGTACGTGGGCAACTGGTCTGCCGCCGACGATCTCATCAATCTGCAATACACGCAGCACACGGTCAAGATGACGGTCGAAGACGGCATCATCGACCACGGAACCAACGTCAATATTCCCGAGATGCCGGATAACTTCGCGGAAAAAGATCAAGGACGCCATACCTTTCTTGCATTGGTGGGCGCGGAAGTTACGGGCTATGACACCGACCGCGCGGCCTTTCTCGGCAGTTATCGCGGCTATCACAACCCGGCGGTCGTCGAGCAGGGCAGATGCACCAACTCGCTCGCTGTCGGTGACAACGCCTGCGGCACATTGCAGACGCGCATCACGCTCGCGCCCGGTGAATCGAAGGAGTTTCTCGTGCTGATGGGCGTGGGCCGCGCGCGTGCTGAGGGCCGCGCGGCGGCGACGGAGTTCGCCGCGCCAGCGAAGGCGCGCGAGGAACTTGCCAAACTCAAGAGTTACTGGCACGGGCGCATCACCGGCTTCACCGCCGAGACGCCCGATGCCGAGTTGAATAGCACTCTGAATATGTGGGGCCCATTCAACTGCCTGATGACCTATGCGTGGTCGCGCGCGGCCAGCCTCATCTATGCAGGCGAGCGCGACGGCCTTGGCTTCCGCGACACGGTGCAGGATATGCTCGGCGTGCTGCACGCGATTCCCGCTGAGGCAGGCCAGCGGCTGGAACTGATGATCACCGGCCAGGTCTCGACCGGCGGCGCAATGCCCGTGGTGCGGCAGTTTGCCCATCATCCAGGACAGGAGGCCGCGCCGCGCGAAGACGAGTACCGCTCCGACGATTGCCTCTGGCTCTTCAATGCAATTCCAGCGTACGTAAAAGAGACCGGCGAGTTATCTTTCTATCGCAAAGTATTGCCTTATGCCGACAAGGGCGCGGCCACGATTCTCGGCCACATGAGGCGCGCCATCGAATTTAATTTGCAGCGCTCGGGCGCGCATGGCCTGCCCTGTGGCCTTTCCGCCGACTGGAACGATTGCATTCGCCTGGGTGAGCACGGCGAGACGGTCTTCGTCGCATTCCAACTGCGCTACGCGCTCAGCGTTTATCTGGAGATCACACAGTTACTCAGTGAGCTAGTTGAAGCGAAGTGGGCCGCTGCGGAGTTATCCAAGTTAGATCGCCGCCTCGAAGAAGACGCATGGGACGGCGAGTGGTACTTGCGCGCCTATCGCGCCGACGGCTTCAAATTCGGCTCTCAGGAGAGCGCCGAGGGCAAGATCTTTTTGAATCCCCAATCGTGGGCGGTTCTCAGCGGGCATGCCAATCCAGAGCGCGCGGCGCTTGCGATGCAATCGGCCGGTGAGCGGCTCGCGACCGAGTACGGCCTGATGATCTGCGACCCGCCATACATCGAGACGGACTTTCACGTGATGCGCGCCGCGCTCTTCAATGCTGGATTAAAGGAGAACGGCGCGATCTTCACTCACACCCAAGGATGGGCGGTGATGGCCGAGGCGATGCTCGGTCACGGCGACCGCGCTTACAAGTATTTCAGAAATTATCTACCCGCCGCCTATAACTCGCGCGCCGAGGTGCGCGAGATTGAGCCGTACGTCTACTGCCAGTTTACGCACAGCAAATACAGCCCGCGCTTCGGCGCCTCGCGCGTGCCCTGGCTGAGCGGCTCGGCCACTTGGTCCTTCCATGCAGCCACGCAGTGGATTCTCGGATGCCGGCCGGAGTACAACGGCCTGCGCATCGATCCCTGCATCCCCTCGTCGTGGAAGGAATTCAAGATGACGCGCCTCTTCCGCGAAAAAATGATCGCCATTGAAGTTATCAATCCGTCCGGTGTGGAAAAGGGCGTGAAGAAATTGGTTTTGAATGGGAAGTTATTGGATGGAAATTTGATTCCCGCCTCAGAGTTATTGGCAGAAAACCATGTAACTGTGGAGATGGGATAACTCGACGAATCAAATCAGCTCTAAATAAGTCGAAGTATTGAAAGGGCACGACTTCAGTCGTGCCCTTTCTGCATTCACTATCATCGGCGTGGCGGGCGCTACTTGGGCAGCGGCAGTTGCGCGCGCATTGCCGTCACCTGGGCGTGCGTAGTATCGGAGGCAACTCGCCGGTCGGTGTAGATTGCAGGCTCGCCGAAGTGCACCACGGCGGAGAAGCCCGGCGTGCTCAGCGTCGTCATCAGATGGGGCACGAAGAGCGTATCGTCGCCCCAGCAGAGCCTCTCTTCAGGGGTTCCGTCCTCGACGATGTAACGGATTGAGGCGGCGGTGATCTGCGTACCGGAGGTGGTGGCCGGGTCGATCAGCCGCGAGTGGAAGCGCTGCACCTGATGGCCGTCGGTGCTGGTGCCCTCTGGAAAGAGCAGCACGGGGATCGGATCTTTGAGCCGTTTGATCATCTGCTCGGCCACGCTGGTAGCGCTCTCCAGGCTCGATCGGTCAAGGAAGATGGTGCCGCCGACGCCGGCGGCCCAGCCGAAGAATGGCCAGCCGATGATATCCATCTTGGCGACAAAAAAGCAGGGCATGGCCCCCGAGAAGATCAGAATATCCAGGTAGCTCAGGTGGTTGGCCACAACCAGTCCATGCGTGGGCGGCGTGCCTTCCACGCGGTACCCAATGCCCACGCCCTTCAGAATGCTCAGGCAGGTCTGCTGCACCCACAGTGCGCGCTTCTCCAGCGTCAAAGGGCCGCGCAGTCGCAGCAGCCAGAAGCGAACAATGGACAGAATGATTGCAAAACCAAGCGCCAATGCGCGCCGAAAACAAAGGAAACTCATGAGTGAAGGGGCTCCAGAAAGCGATTGCGCGCCGAGGGCGAGAGCAAGCGAAGATCGAGCAGTGTAAGGAAGTCGATGGTGCCGAACTCCCGGTCCCAGGCCGGTGCTCCGCAGATGCGCGCGCCGATAGCCAGATAGGTTTTCAGCAGCTTGGGCACCTTGAAGGATCTATCGGGCTGGTCACTTGTCAGGGGCGACGACTCTGCGTCAGCGCCCGCTTGCTCGATGGGACAAGCGTACTCAGCCGTCGGCTCGGTCGCGAACTCCGGAGAGACCCGGTAGCGTTCCAGCTGGCGATAGACCTGCCAGCCCTCCGCCGGATCTGTGGACGTAAGCGAGGAGCAGCCGATCAGGTAGCGCAATCCCATCTCGCAAGCATACTGCGCGATACCCCTCCACAACAAGGTGAGCACCTCCGGGGTGCGGTGCTCCCGGTCGATCGAGGCGCGCCCCAGCTCCAGAATCCCCGGCCTCAGCGGCTCATACGAGGCGAAGTTGAACTCGCGCTCCGAGTAGTAGCCCAGGTTGCGCGCGGCCGTCGAACCTGATTGCAGCCTGTAAGTGCCGACGATGCGGCGCGCGGGATTCCGCTCCAGCTTGTCCTCGACGATCAGATGCTCGCAGATGCTGTCGAAGCGGTCCTCGTCCAGGCCGGTACCGTAAGAGCCGGCCAGCCCCTCGTTCAGCTCGATGTTGAAGACGCGGAAGCGCAGCCGGCAGGCAGCCTCGCGCTCTTCAACGCTCTCGGCCAGGCGCAGCCGATAGCGCCCCACCTCGGCATGAATGCGCGGCTTGAGCGGCTGCATGGGTGCGATTGTGGGCAGGGCAATTTCCACCAGTGAGGTGGAGGCCGCGGCTAACTTCAGCGGAAGATATTTACGCGTGTCGGAGATCACGAATTCAATCTTCACCGCGACATATAAATAGAGGGTCAAAGCCGTGCGAAGAACACGCAAAAATCTTGTTCAATTTGTAACTCGACAATAACATTTCTCGCGGAGGATTCGATCGCGTTCATTTTTATCAATAAAAAACCCGGCTCGTGGCCGGGCTTTTTCGTTGCATCGGAATCGGATCTTCCGCTTACAGTTTCTCGTAAAAATCGCAGACCGAGCACGAGATGTAAACGCCGCCGGGGATGCCGCGTTCGCGGTCCTTCACGCGCTTGACGATGCGCGTCGGCTTGCTGCACTTCGGACAGTCGGTCGACTTCGTTGTGTCCATTACCTTCTTGCGGTCACCTGTTTTAGCAATCTTGGCCATCGGTAGAGGCTTTCTCCTTCTTTGGGGTGTCTCTGCTCACACGCTTTCGCGCGGCTTCAACGGCGCGGCCACTCGCAGCCCAAAAGGGCGCGGGACTCGCTGCTTCCAGTTTACAACAAGGGCCGCCCGCAAAGCATATCGTATCGTGTCTCGATTTGAAGGGTACGGGCTTCAGCCCGTACAGACAGGATGCAAAGGTAACCGGGGCTTTAGCCCCCAAAAAACTATTTGTCCAAACATTTCCCTATCGCCTCTGCTCGCTCCGCTCGATGCGCATCATCGGCGAACGGCCTGCGGCCTGCGTGCCGCGGATCACATGAGGCGTCATCACGATCAGCAGCGTGGCAAAGTTCTTCTGTGTATCCTTGCCGGTCACGTTGTCCATGCCGGGAATCTCCGTCAGTCCTGGTACGCCGCTGATGGCGCGGCTCTCGCTTCGGTCCAGTTCGCTCACCACCTCCACCGACTCGCCCGGCCTCACCGTCACCACGCCCGACCAGGCGCGGTTGCTCAGGATGGGATTGCCGTTGATTGAACCTCCAGCCAGCGAGTCGATCTTCATATCCACCTTGATCGCCACCTCGTCGCCGCGCAGCACGCGCGGGGTTGCCTTCAGCGTCAGTCCCAGGTCCTGATACTGCACCTGGGGAATGTTGGGCACGCTGCCGCCGTAGTTGGACAGAAGCGAAGAGAGGTTGCTGGAGAGGCCCGCGCCTGAGAGTCCGGCAATCGTCGAGGCGCTGCCCCCCAGGCTGGAGAAGGAGGAGGTCTGGATCGGATAGCGCGTTCCCGACATCAGCGTGGCCTCTTCGTTGTCGCTCAATCGCAATTGAAGATCGTCCAGCTCGCGCGAGTCCGAGGAGTTCAGCAGGAAGTTGGCCGAAATCTTGCCCGGCGCCAGTGCCGATGAGGTGATGCCCCCGCCAAAGGTGGCGATGCCGTTCGCAAAAAGCGAGCTGGTGACCTGGCCCGAGGCCAGCAGCAGGGCCAGGATTCCCAGCGTATCGCCGGGCGCAACCAATCCGGAGCTGATGATCTGATTCACCAGCGCCTGATTGGAGTTCAGCAGGGATTGCTCCTCGCTGTAGAGGTTGTAGGCGGAGACGCTCTGCGGCGGCTGCACGCCGGTATGGCGATCACTGGTATGGGCCAGCTCGATCAGCCGCACATCCATCAGCACCTGGCTGTGCCCGTCAATCAACTCGCCCATCGTCGCATTGAAGGCCTCCATCGTTGCGTGCGGCGCGCGCAGCGTGATCGTCTCCTCGCCGGGCTCGACGTATGCCTGCTGCACATCGAAGATATTCTTCGCCAGGTTGGCGGCGTCCGTCATCTCTTCCTTCGTCAGCCCCGGCAGGTAGACCGTCTCATACTCCAGGCGCGTGAACTGCTTGCGGTTCTCCGCCGTGTCGCGCAGCACCAGCGCGCGGTGCGCATCCAGCGGAACGAAGAAGGTCGTAGTCAGCAGCGAGGCGATGCGCGTCGCCGTAAGAAAATCGACATTGTCGAGGTCGAAGCGCGCCGGAACGCTGCGCACGCTCTCATCCAGCGTGGCGTTGATCCCGTAGTTCTTGAAGATCTGCTGCAACATCTGCCGCTGGTCCAGGTGCAGATGGAAGCTGTGCCGGCCAGTCTCCGGCTCCAGTTCGACCGCCTCGCCGGCCTCGGCCGCGCCCTCTTCGTAGATAGGCCGAGTCTCGCCCCGCAGAGCATCGTCGCCCACTTCCATCAGATGCTGCTTCAGTTGCGCGTTCGCGGGATCGAGATCGAGCCCTCGCGCCAGCGCCGCGCGTGCATCCGGCTCATCCTTGCGCGTGCGCGCCCGCGCCGCGGCCTGGATCAGCGCGGTCACCGCGTGGCTGCGCGCCACATCGGCCGCCAGCGGATACTCCGGATTCTCCGGGTCCAGCTTGGCCGCCTGCTCATATCCGAGCAGCGCCTCTTCAAACTTCTCTTCCGTGTAGAGCTTGCTCGCGGCCAGATAGAGCCTGTCCGCCTTGCGCCGGTCCGAGCTGCGCACGGCTTTAGCCGGCGCGGAGTCCTTTGCCGTTTTCGCATCCGGGAGTGGAGCGGACGCCGGAGCCGGTCCTGCGGCTGTGCTCTGTGCTGGCGGGCTCTCTCGTTGCGCGTATCCCATGCTCGCCGAAAACGCTAGTGAAACAAGTGCGGTCGCAGCAATCACTCCACGAATGATTTCCGTTTTACAAATGCATCGTTTTGCCGGCAGCGAAAAAACGCGCTCGCAGGCCGGCATTGCGTCAGGGCACGACTTCACACGCAGCCAATAAACTGATTTCGAAAGACAAGAAGCGTCAGGGTACGACTTCAGTCGTGCCGAAACTGCCGCAATAGACAGGTTGGGCTTTAGCCCCTGCGGTCTATTGATCGGGCGAATTTTCTGATCACACGCCAAGGCAGCGTCTTTGCCGGGAGCATTTGTGGCGCGGAAATCAAGATTCACGCTCATGGCGCAACCTGCGCCTGCTCAAGCAGAGCGGCCAGCGTCGTCGCGCAGGCCTCCGGGCGCAATCCGAGCAGTTCATCAAAGCTGAATCGGCCCGTTGCCACGGCGATGCAGGGAAGGGAATTGGCGTGCGCGGCTTCGATGTCGCGCGGCGTGTCGCCCACCACGCAGACCTGCGCCTCCATTCCGGCAATCGCGCGTGCGCGCCGTGCCGCATCATTCACCAGTTCCGCGCGGTTGCTAAAGCCGTCGCTGAAGCCCCCCAGCCGGAACCAGCGGCGCAAGCTCGTCTCCTCCAGCTTGATCCAGCCGATCGCCTCCAGGTTGCCGGTGGCCACCGCCAGCACGGCGCCTCGCGCCTCCAGATGAGCCAGCACCGCCTCCACGCCGGGCATGATGCGAATCTCCATCGTCGAGCGCCGTTCCTGGCAGGCATCGTGAATCGCCTCCACAATCGCCTCCCATTGCTCTTCCAGGATTTGCTCGTCCAGTCCCGCCTTCACAAAGGCCTCGCGCAAGATCACCGGGTCCGTGCCGCCCGGCGTGAGGTAGAGATAAGGTTCAAGATCGACGCCCGTTACCCGCTCCACGCCCACGGCGAAGGACTCGCGGTGCACGCGGTCGCGGTTGCGCAGCAGCGTCCCGTCGATGTCGAACAGATACGCGTCCTGCCCGTCCCAGGCAAAGCCCGGCTCCAGGTGTACGCGTGCAGCCTCATCCAGCGCTTCAGGGCTCTGAGCGGTCGTCTCCATATTCTCTATTGTAAGGACGCGAGCCAGGTGGGGTGCGCTTGAGGCGAATGGTATCCGTCAGATAAATGGTCGCGAATGTTTTGCAAGCGCAGGTGCCATCCATTCCGCGTATTTTGCGGAATGGGTGGGAGACAAGGTATTCAACTTGCGGGTTTTGTAACAGGGCATGACTCCAAAGGCTGCGGAAATACTGATTTCGAGAGGCAAGAAGCGTCAGGGCACGACTTCAGTAGCGCCGATAAAGCTGCAAATAGATATGGGCTTTAGCCCCTGCGGGATGCTTTCGCTAGAAATCGAACGAAGTCAAAGATCTCCAAAATTCAGTCCGCGATTCAACCGCCCTCAGCCCCGCCGATAAACCGGCCGCACGGCGCTCAGTTGAGGCCGTTCGCTGCGCGGCGGACGCTTCAGTTGCGCGCGCACCTCGGCCAGATGCAGTCCCAGCTCGGCCATCGTGCGGCTCAGCGTGTTGCGGTGCATCCCCATCTCTTCGGCGGCCTTGCACTGGTTGCCCCGGTGGGCCAGCAGCACCTCGCGCACATATTGCTTCTTGAATTCGCGCACGGCTTCTTCGTATTGCATGCCGCTGGAATGCATCTGTGTCACCAGGCTGTCCAGTTCTCTCTTCACGTTCACTCCTGCCTTGCTCAATCAACTCTCAGTCAATTTGTTGTTGTCTCTTCATAGTAAGCCAACCGGCCTCGATTACAATCCGCCCTTGCCGGGGTGCATCCATTGCGGCGACTCTCCGGCCAACACGCGCAGTCCCGAACGCACGCGATTGGCCAGCTCATTCGGGCTCACGCGCGCCGTCTGGTGACAGGCGCCAAAGAACAGCCTGGGCAGCCGCGCCTCGGCCAGCCAGCTCGCATGCGGATAAAAGGCCAGCGCCGTCAGCACGAAGATCATCACCACCAGTGCGCCTTGAAAGAATCCAAAGACGGCGCCCGCTAGCCGGTCCAGGCAGCCCAGACCCACGCCATGCACGGCCTTCGATAGGATCTTGCCGATGATCGCGGCCAGCCCCATCACCAGGAAGGCGATCAGCAGAAAGGCCAGCGTATTGGCCAGCGCCTCGCTGCGCACCAGGGCTACAAGCGACCGTCCCAGCCGCTCATAGTTCCATGTGGCCAGCGACAACCCCATCACCAGCCCAATCAGCGCACTTGCCGAGCGCAGAAAGCCATTCCTCACGCCGGCCAGCACCGACATCAGCATGAGAAACGCGATCAGCCAATCCACCCACGCCATCCCTTGCTCCCACTCGGCTCATCCAAGAGCCTTGTGCCTATTCGAGATTCAACTCCCGCCCCGTCAAGCGGCGAAAGGCCTCCAGATACTTGGCCCGAGTGCGCTCCACCACAGCCTCCGGCAATCCCGGAGCGGGCGCCTGCTTGTTCCACTGGATCTCTTCAAGATAATCGCGCACGAACTGTTTGTCGAATGAGGGCTGCGCGCCGCCCGGCTTCCACAACTCCGCCTCCCAGAAGCGCGAGGAGTCCGGCGTCAAAACCTCGTCGGCCAGGATGATCCCCTCCGCCGTCCGGCCAAACTCGAACTTCGTATCGGCCAGGATCAATCCCCGCTCTTCGGCGTGCGTGGCGGCCTTCGTATAAATATCGAGCGTCAGCCGTTTCAGCGCGGCAGCATCCGCCTCGCCCACCGCCGCCACCGTCGCCGCGTACGAGATATTTTCGTCATGCGTGCCCGCCTCGCCCTTGGTCGAGGGCGTATACAGCGGCTCCGGCAGCCGCGAGCCATCCAGCAAACCCTCCGGCAGCGCAATCCCGCACACCGACCGGCTCGCCTTGTACTCCTTCCACCCCGAGCCCGTCAGGTAGCCGCGCACCACGCACTCCACCGGAAACATTGCCGCGCGCTTGACCAGCATCGAGCGGCCCTCCAGCTGATCGGCGTAAGGCTTGAGCGCGGCCGGATACTCGCTCACCTCGGCCGTGATCAGATGATTGGGAAGCAGGTCGCTCAGCAACTCGAACCAGAAGAGCGAGATCTGCGTCAGCACCTTGCCCTTGTCGGGAATGCCTGTCGCCAGCACATGGTCGAAGGCCGAGATGCGATCGCTCGCCACCAGCAGCAGTGCATCGCCCACAGCGTAAAGATCGCGCACCTTGCCGCGGCCAATCAGCGGCGTGGCGCCTAGATTCGTGCTCAAAAGAGCTGTCATGGATAGATCAACCTCGGAGGGAAACCGCACTCCGATTTTCCAAGCCGCGGAGCGCTTTGTCAACCATCTTTTTCCCGGTGCTATGGCTCCGTTTGAATGCCGCGTGCTTTTGAGTGCGTCTCCGCAAAACGAGTATTCAGTAGCGCCTGAGTATTCTGTGGCGACGCCCTCCAATGCTGCGGAAAAACTCGACGACAGGCCTGTTTTGTGTCAGTGCAAGACTTCACAGGCTGCGGAAATTCTGATTGCGCAAGACTTCACAGGCTGCGGAAATTCTGATTTCGACAAGCAAGAAGCGTCAGGGCACGACTTCAGTCGTGCCGTAAAGGGCACAAAATGAGACCGGGCTTCAGCCCCTGCGGCAACGCTCTTCCACTCCCTCCCCAGGCAAATGGAACGCGTGTGAATTCATCTCTCCCCAACCGGCAATTCATCTTCGTTACACACCCCTGTGACGACCGTCACCGCAACCCCATCCACACATGAGAGAAACTCCATTTGTTGCCATGGTTCGGTGGATGTGTAAGAAGGTCCACCTTGAGCCGGGCGGCACGGAGTAGCCGTGGAAAGGGGAAGCCGCTGCTGACTTCGTTTGTGCAGGGATCGCCAGTAGCCGTGTACTACCGACCTCCAGTGCCGGCTACTGGTCCCCGTTTAGACTTGTGAAATTCAAGCGCCTCCGAAGAGTAGACATCCTTCGGAGGTTATTTTTCGCCCGCTTGCCGCCGCCTACCTTTTCGACTGTCATCCTGAGCGAGCGAAGCGAGTCGAAGGACCTGCGGTTACTTCTCTCTCGATCAAGATGTCCCCTCCCTTCACCACTCCCGCCGCACACCAAAAACGTCCAACTGCGGATCGTTGCTCAGCAGCGGAATATTCTCCTGAATCGCCTGCGCCGCCAGCATCCGGTCGAATGGATCTTTGTGATCGCCGGGCAAGAGTCCAGCGCGAACCGCGTGTTCCGCCGAGATCGGAAGAAGCAGATAGCCCGCCGCCGTGACCTCGAAGACAAAGTTCTCCGCCAAATCTTGAGCGAAATCGAGCTTTCCCAGGCGATATTTGGTTGCAACCTCCCACGCCGAAGCTGCAGAGACGACGAGTTCGTTTTTGGAAGATTGAATGATGCGGCGGGCGCGCGCCGAGAGCGCGTCTTCGTCGAAGGCCGCCCACAGTAGAGTGTGCGTATCGAGCAGAACCCTCACACGCCTTCACCGTTCCACAGGCGCAGTTCGTCCTCGGGCAGCGGATCGAAGAACTCCGGCCCAACATTTCCCCGTCCCTTTAAGAATCCAATGCGACGGCTCTCCGGGGCCGGATTGATGGCAACCAGCCGCGCCACCGGCTTGCGCTCCCGCCCCGATGTGATCTGCACCTCTTCGCCCATCTGCGCCCGGCGCAACAGCTCCGAGAGGTTCGTCTTGGCTTCAAAAATCGTCGCGCTATGCATAATCTCTACCTGCTAGGCTATCTTAGCTAATATATACCGCAAAGTCAAGAGAGAAATCGCAGATGTAAATGAATAAGCGATACAATCATTTCAGTGGAGGCGCGTATGGCTACGGCACAAAACACGTTGGTAGTCGATCTCGGCCCGCTGCGGAAGAGCGTCGAGGACCGCATCCAATCAGGCTCTTACGCCAGCGCCGATGAGGTGATCCGCGCAGGTTTGTTCGCCTTGCAGCGCGAAGAGGTGGCCAGGAATGAATGGCTGACCAAGCTCGCGGAAGAGTCTTTGGCCGATCCTCGCCCCAGCGTCCCGGCGGCGCAGGTTTTTCGGGAGTTGCGGGCGATTCATAACGAGGCCATAAATTACGCCAATGAAACAAAAGCTGATTGAACTGATTTTTCGAGATGGCTCCAAGAAACCCGCGCTAGAGCCGCTATGTCAAAGGGTTCTCGAAAAGTATCAACTTCCGCAGCACTCACTTATTTGCATCTTTGATGATAAGGAGCGCCCAGAGTTTATTGCCTCGGACAAATATGGAGAAAATCTTTGCGGGCTTTTTGAGCCTGTACGTAAGTTTCATTCTGAATGTCCTGATGACCTTGACGAGTATGTATTAGTGAATGAAAGATTCTTGTGTGATGTTGTTATCTATATGCGCTGCCGAACCTGCCATTCTCCTGCTGGTATGGTGATTACGTTTGCGCATGAGTTACAATATTTTATGCAATATGGTTGCAAGTCCAAGGTATATCAGGCTAATCAACATTTGTTACATATTTCCCGTTGCTATAATAAGGATGACAGATTTTCGGAACAATTTACTTTAATGTAGCCTTCAGCTAAAAGCTGATAGCTGATAGCTGATAGCTGAAGGCTGATAGCTGAAGGCTGATAGCTGAACGAACTACCGGTTCTTCGCCACTTCCTCGACCGTGACCGGATCAAGGAACGGCATGGCGGCGCGCAGTTCCTTGCCCACGATCTCGACCGGGTGCTTGGCTTCAGCCTCGCGGAAGGCCATGAACTCCTTGCGGCCGGAGTTCTGGTCGGCCAGGAAGCGCTTGGCAAAGCTGCCGTCCTGAATTTCCTTCAGAATCGCGCGCATCGCCTTGCGGCTTTCGTCGTTGATCACGCGCGGGCCGCTCACGTAATCGCCCCACTCGGCGGTGTCCGAGATCGAGTAGCGCATATAGGCAAGGCCGCCGCGATAGATCAGGTCCACGATGAGTTTTAGTTCATGCAGGCACTCGAAGTAGGCGCTCTCCGGCTGGTAGCCGGCTTCGACCAGCGTCTCAAAGCCCGCCTTGATCAGAGAGCTGACGCCGCCGCAGAGCACGGCCTGTTCGCCGAAGAGATCGGTCTCGGTCTCTTCCTTGAACGTGGTCTCCAGCACTCCGGCCCTCGTGCCGCCGATGCCCTTCAGGTAGCTGAGGCAGAGCGCGTGCGCCTTGCCGGTCGCGTCCTGCTCCACGGCGATCAGGCACGGCACGCCGCCGCCCTCGGTGAATACCTCGCGCACCCGGTGGCCGGGAGACTTCGGCGCGGCCATCCCCACGTCAACGCCCTTGGGCGGAACGATGGTCTTGTAATGAATGTTGAAGCCATGCGCGAACATGAGCAGCTTGCCCGCGGTCAGATTCGGCCCGATCTCGTCGGCATATAACTTGGCCGCCGTCTGATCGGGAACCAGCACCATCACAACGTCGGCCCACTTCACGGCATCGGCAACGGTGGTCACTTCAAGGCCGGCCTTCTGCGCCTTGGCAATCGACTTGGAGTTGGCAGCCAGGCCAACCTTGACGTGAACTCCGGAGTCCTTGAGGTTGAGGGCGTGGGCATGCCCTTGCGAGCCGTAGCCGATGATGGCTACCTTCTTGGCCTGAATCAGAGATAAGTCGGCATCGTGATCGTAGTAAGTCTTCGCCATGATTTTCCTTTGCTTTCGTCGTTAAATTCATTCCATTGCATTCGAAACTTTGTCTGCGGAAAGAACGTGATGGAGTTATTGCGGACCAACCGCAAACGCATCCAGCGCTTCCTCGCTTGGCTCCTCAGCGCCTGAGCTCATCGCCGTCAGCACGCCGCTGGTGTGATGCCCGCGGCGCATCGTCAGCTTGCCGCTGCGGCAGATCTCCAGGATCCGTCCATCGCCTTCGTTCAGCACCTGGATCAGACCTTCAATCTTGCTCTCGACGCCGGTCATCTCGATAATCATCGACTCCGGCGCCAGATCCACAATGCGCGCGCGGAAGACCTCCACCAGCTCGAAGATCTGCGAGCGCGTGCCCGGCGTGGCCCCAACTTTGATCAGCGCCAGCTCGCGCGTTACGCTGGGCGCCTGGGCAATGTCGTCCACTTCCACGACATTCTCCAGTTTATACAGGCTGGCCTGGATGCGGTGGCCGGCCTCGGCCGAGGCATCCGCCACCACGGTCATGCGCGACAGCCCTGCCTGCTCGCTGTGGCCCACCGTCAGCGAGTGGATGTTGATGTTCAGGCGCCGGAAGAGCGAAGCCACGCGCGTCAGCACGCCCGGCCGGTCTTCCACGTAAGCTACGAATGTGTGCAGCATAATTCAGCCTCTAACTTCTAGCCTCCAGCTTCCAGCTTTCAGCTCTCAGCCGCATGGAAGCAACAGGCTGAAAGCTGATAGCTGATAGCTGAAAGCTGGTTTACGATTCTTCCAGCGGATCTTTGCCGCCAGGGCGGCGTATCATCTCATGCAGCGCCGAGCCGGCCGAGACCATCGGATAGACCGAGTCTTCCTTCTCCACCTTGAAGTTGAGCAAAAACGCGCCGGGCGTCGAGCGTGCTGTGTTGACAGCTTCTTCCACCGCGCCGCGCGTGCTCACGGTCAGGCCAGCGATGCCGTGCGCATCGGCCAGCTTCACAAAGTCGGGCGAGACCATCGGCGTCGATTCGTAGTTCTTCTCGTAGAAGAACTCCTGCCACTGCCGCACCATGCCCAGATAGCCGTTGTTGATTACGGCGATGTTGATCTTGATCCCTTCCTGCACGATCGTCGCCAGCTCGCCGGCTGTCATCTGGAAGCCGCCGTCGCCGACGATCACCCAGACCTCTTTCTCCGGGCAGGCGGTCTTTGCGCCGATCGCCGCGGGCAAGGCAAAGCCCATCGTGCCCAGGCCGCCGGAGGTGATCAGCGAGCGCGGCTGTTCGTGGTGGTAGTACTGCGCCTCCCACATCTGATGCTGGCCCACGTCGGTGACGATCACTGCGTTGCCGCCGGTGATGCGCCAGATGTCGTGAATCACGTGCGCCGCGTAAAGGTGACCCGAGTCGGGAAGGTTCTTGATGTCGCGCACCGCCGAGTCGCCCTTGAGGCCGTCGATGGTCTTCAGCCACGCCGAGCCGTCGCGGCTCGCCACCTGCGGCAGCAGGCTCTCCAGCACCTCACGCAGATCGCCGATCAGCGGCACATCCACCTTGATAATCTTGTTAACCTCGGCCGGATCCACCTCGATGTGAATCTTCTTCGCCTTGGTCGCATAAGTTGAAACCGATCCCGTCACGCGATCGTCAAAGCGCATTCCGCAGGCGACAAGCAGGTCGGCTTCCTGAATCGCGTGATTGACCCAGCTCTCGCCGTGCATGCCCATCATGCCCAGGTTCAGCGGGTGTGATGCGGGGAATGCGCCCAGCCCCAGCAGCGTCAGAGCCACCGGTGTCTGCGTGCGCTCAGCCAGCGCGCGCACCTGGCTCTCGGCGCCGGATTCGATCACGCCGTGACCGGCCAGGATCACCGGGCGCTTGGCGTTGCGGATCAACTCTGCCGCCTGCGCCAGGCCGCTCTCGGCCAGCTTGCGCATCGGATGCGTGCGATGCGCGGGCGGCTTGGCCGCTTCGAAATTGAAGATCGCCGTCGCCTGCTGCGCATCCTTCGTGATGTCCACCAGCACCGGGCCCGGCCGCGCCGAGCGCGCAATCTGAAAGGCGAGGCGAATCGCCGGCGCTATCTCCTCCGCGCGGCTGACAAGAATATTGTGCTTCGTCACCGGCAGCGTGATGCCGGTGATGTCCACCTCTTGAAAGGCGTCCGAGCCCAGCACCTTGCTCGACACATTGCCCGTGATGCAGACAATCGGAATCGAATCCAGCATCGCCGTGGCAATGCCGGTCACCAGATTCGTCGCGCCGGGACCGCTCGTGGCAATCGCCACACCCACCTTGCCCGAAGCGCGCGAGTAGCCGTCGGCCATATGCGCCGCGCCCTGCTCGTGCCGCACCAGCGTGTGGTGAATGGGAAACTTGCGCAGCGCGTCGTAGACGGGAAGAATGGCGCCGCCCGGATAGCCGAAGACATCCGTCACGCCTTCGCCCACCAGCGTGGCCCACACAATCTCCGCGCCGGTCAGGCGCGCGGGCGGTTGATTCTGTGCTTGCGTCTCATTTCCCATGATGATCTCCTTTGTTGTCGTCTACCAGTTCTATTCGACCCGCGAAGGGATGAAACTTAGGTTGCCAATGCCGCCGCTAACCTGCTAACTTGCGATGTCCGCGAAGCGGATGCTGACTTGCTGAACTGATTTCAACAATCTCTCCGCACATTCCAGAGAATTGTTTCAATCGAAAACCTCCAGCAACTCTCGGGTGCCCCATCCATTCGACGCATTTTGTCGAATGGGTGGGATACCACGAACTCAACGATCATTTTGCCTTGAGCCATCCAGCCTGATCGTGCTTGGCTTCAAACGCATCGAGCGCCGCCTGGTGCCGCAACGTCAGACCGATGTCGTCCAATCCCTCGATCAAGCAGAACTTGCGGAAGGCATCCACCTCGAAGCTCGCCTTGAAGCCGAGCGTGTCCGTAACAGTCTGATCTTCGAGCGATACAGTCAACTGATAATTCGCAATCGTCTTCGCGTTCTTCATCAGCGTGTTGACCTGCTCTTCGCTCAAGCGAACCAGAACGATTCCGTTTTTTCCCGCATTCGAAAAGAAAATGTCTGCGAATGAAGGCGCAATCACCACGCGAAAGCCGAAATTCTCCAGCGCCCATGCGGCGTGCTCGCGGCTCGATCCGCAGGCAAAGTTCTTGCCCGCAATCAGAATCCGCGCGCCTGTGTAGCGCGGGTCATTGAGCACGAATTCCGCGACGGGCTTGCCCTCGGGCGTCTGCCGCCAATCGAAGAAGAGAAAGTCGCCATAGCCCGTGCGCTCGATGCGCTTCAAAAACTGCTTGGGAATGATCTGGTCCGTGTCCACATTCGCGCGGTCCAGTGGTGCGGCAAGCGATGTCAGTGTCGTGAACTTTTCCATCAGGCCTTCACCTCCCAATTTCTGATATCAACAAAGTGCCCGGCAATCGCGGCCGCCGCGGCCATCTCCGGCGAGACCAGATGCGTGCGTCCGCCCCGTCCCTGGCGTCCTTCAAAGTTCCGGTTGCTGGTCGATGCGCAGCGTTCGCCCGGTTCGAGAATATCCGGGTTCATCGCCAGGCACATCGAGCAGCCCGGCTCGCGCCACTCAAAACCCGCCGCGCGGAAGATGCGGTCCAGGCCCTCGGCCTCGGCCTGCGCCTTCACCGCCTGCGAGCCCGGAACCACCATCGCGCTCACATGCGTGCTCACCTTGTAACCGGCGGCGATCTTCGCCGCGGCGCGCATATCTTCAATGCGTCCGTTGGTGCAGGAGCCGATGAAGACACGGTCGATCACAACCTCCTGCAACGGCGTTCCCGCCTTCAGGTCCATGTATTCGAGCGCCCGCTCCAATCCCTTGCGCGCCTGTTCGCTCGGCGCGGAGGCGGGATCGGGCACTGTAGCCGTGACCGGCGCGACCATGCCTGGGCTGGTTCCCCAACTCACGTAAGGCACGAGTGTCGCCGCGTCGATCTCGAGCTCGCGATCGAACTTCGCGCCCGCATCGCTCTTCAGCTTGCTCCATTCGCTGACGGCCTCATCCCACGCTGCGCCTTTGGGCGAGTGGCGTCGGCCCTTGAGATAGGCGATGGTCACATCATCCGGAGCGATCATGCCCGCCCGCGCGCCGGCCTCGATGCTCATATTGCAGACCGTCATACGCCCTTCCATCGAGAGCGCACGAATCGCCGAGCCCGCATATTCGATCACAAATCCAGTTGCCCCGTCCGTGCCGATCTGCCCAATGATGGCAAGAATAATGTCCTTCGCCGTCACGCCCTTCGGCAGCTCGCCCTCCACCGAAATCCTGAAGGTCTTCGGCTTCGATTGCGGCAGCGTCTGCGTCGCCAGCACGTGCTCCACTTCGCTGGTGCCGATGCCAAAGGCCAGCGCGCCGAAGGCGCCATGCGTCGCCGTGTGCGAGTCGCCGCAGACAATCGTCATCCCCGGCTTGGTCAGTCCCAGCTCGGGGCCGATGATGTGCACCACGCCCTGATCCGGCGAGTCCACACCATACAGTTCAATCCCAAACTCGGCGCAGTTCTTGTTCAGCGTCGAAATCTGTTTCGCCGCAATCTGATCGACAATCTTCAGCCGGCCCTCAATCGTCGTCGGCACATTGTGATCGACCGTCGCGATACATCGATCCGGTCTGCGCACCGTGCGGCCCGTCAGGCGCAGCCCCTCAAAGGCCTGCGGCGACGTGACCTCGTGCAGCAGTTGCAGGTCGATGTACAGCACAGTAGGCTCGCCCGCAGGCTCAACCACCACGTGCTTCCCCCAGACCTTTTCAAAGATTGTTTTTGCGTCGTTACTCATGCATCATCCTCGTCACAAATCGTAGGATTGCTTTCAATCACAAACAAATTGTCATCCTGAGCGAAGCGCAGCGAAGTCGAAGGACCTGCGTTTGCTTTTCACTCATCTACACTTCGGGTGCCCCATCCTTGCGCTTTTTTCTGGCGCAAGGGTGGGAATCCACAAACCTACTTCAGCAGCGCCTTCACCGTCTCCCGCACCTTCGCGCCCATCTCCACGGTCGAAAGCACCTTGAAGCCCTGCGGATTCGTGCGCGCCAGATCCGGCGTGCGGAAGCCCTGTTCCAGCACCTTGCGCACCGCCGTCTCAATCGCCGCGGCCTCCGTCTCCAGCCCCGCCGAGTGGCGCAGAATCAGCGCGCTGGTCAGAATCGCGCCCAGCGGATTCGCCAATCCCTTTCCCGCTATATCCGGCGCCGAGCCGTGAATCGGCTCATACAAATTCACCTTGCCGCCGATCGTCGCCGAGGGCAGCATTCCCAGCGAGCCGGTGATCACGCCCGATTCGTCGCTCAAAATATCGCCGAACAAATTCTCCGTCACCACCACGTCAAAGTCGCGCGGTCTGTTCATCAGGTGCATCGCCATCGCGTCCACGTACTGATGCTCCAGCGCCACGTCGGGAAACTCCGCTGCCACTTCGATCACCGTCGCGCGCCACAGTTGCGAGACCTCCAGCACATTCGCCTTGTCCACGCTGCACAGCTTCTTGCGCCGCTTCTGCGCAAGCTGGAAGGCGATCCGCGCCACGCGCGCTACTTCCTCGCGCGTGTAGCGCATCGTGTTCCAGGCCTCGCCCTTTGTGCGATCCCACTCGCGCGGCTGGCCAAAGTAAAGTCCGCCCAGCAGCTCGCGCACAAACAAGATATCCGCGCCGTCGATAATCTCCGCCCGCAGCGGGCTATTGACGGCCAGTTCCTTCAGCGCGAAGGCAGGGCGAAGATTGGCAAAGCCGCCCAGCGCCGCGCGCAAGCCCAGCAATCCAGCCTCGGGGCGCTTGTCCGGGGGCATCGAATTGAATTCGTTGCCGCCCACCGCGCCCAGCAGAACCGCATCCGAATCCAGCGCCGCGTCGATTGTTGCCTGCGGCAGCGGCGTTCCGTCGGTCGTAATGGCGATGCCGCCGATGCGCCGCTCGGTAATGACGATTTCGTTGCCGCCAACAGAGGCAGCCTCTTGCAAAACAGCCACCGCTTCGCGGGTGACCTCCGGGCCGATGCCGTCTCCGGCGGTGACTAAAACCTTCAGTTTCATTCGTTCTCTCTCTGTTATTGATTGTAGAGGGTTTTCCCGTATCTCTGCCACTCCCTTGGGATGCAGCCGATTCAATCCAGTTCGGAGACCGGCTCCCGGCGCTTGTCGCGCACCGCATCCGGCAGCAGGCCCACCAGATCGTAGTCGTAGATGTTCTTCTTGCGGTCGGCCAGCGCCACAAAGCGATAGTAGGTGTGCTGCAGCTCCTCGCGCGTCAGCGCGTAGCCCAGTTGCTCGATGCGATTGCGCAGCGCCGCGCGCCCCGAGTGCTTGCCCAGCACCAGGTGGTTGTGCGCCACGCCCACCAGCGCCGGCGTCATAATCTCGTAGCAGAGCGGATTGGCCAGCATTCCATGCTGATGAATTCCCGACTCGTGCGCAAAGGCGTTGTCGCCCACAATCGCCTTGTTCGGCGAGGGCCGGAAGGTAATCAACTGGCCCAGCACCTGTGCCGTTGGATACAGTTGCTTCAGATTCAATCCGCTCGACACGCCGAAGCGGTCGCCGCGCACATACAGCGCCGCGGCAATCTCCTCCAGAGCCGCATTGCCCGCCCGCTCGCCAATCCCGGTAATCGTGCACTCCACCTGTCGCGCGCCCGCTGAGATCGCGGACAACGAGTTGGCCACCGCCAACCCCAGATCGTCGTGGCAGTGCGAAGAAAGAATGATACCCTGCGCGTCAATCGCCGGCACGCGCTCCCGCACCTCGCGGAACATTGCGCCATATTCTTCCGGCGTCGTATAGCCCACCGTATCCGGCATATTGATCGTCGTCGCCCCGGCCTCGATGGCGATGCGCACCATCTCCACCAGAAAATCGCGGTCCGAGCGCGTCGCGTCCTCCGGCGAAAACTCCACGTCGTCCACCAGCGAGCGCGCCAGACGCACCGATTCGCCGGTCAGCTCCAGCGCCTCCGCCCGGCCGATCTTCAGCTTATATTCAAGATGCAAATCGCTCGACGCCAGAAAAACATGGATGCGCGCTCTCTGGGCAAATTGCAGCGCCCGCGCCGCCATCTCGATGTCTTCCTTCTTGGCCCGCGCCAGCGACGCAATGCGCGGCGTGTGAATCGCCTGCGTGATCGTGGCGATCGCCGCAAAGTCCCCCTCCGAGGCCATGGCAAAGCCCGCCTCGATGATGTCCACGCCCAGGTCTTCCAGCGCGTGCGCCATCGTCAGCTTCTCCTGCGTCGTCATCGAGCAGCCCGGTGACTGCTCGCCGTCGCGCAGCGTGGTGTCGAAAAAATATACGTGATTCGCGTTCCTGGTCGTCTCTTCCACTTCACTTCCTCGATGAACTGCCTCCAGTCTTTCGCATCGAGATGTATAAAGCAAATTTATTATTGTTTGAGATGCGATAAATTAAGTTTATAATCAAACCGGCATCATTCACTCGTTCACTCGTTCACTTCGTCACCGCCATGGAACTTCACCAGCTCGAAACCTTTCTCGCCGTCGCCGAGGAGCGCAGCTTCTCCCGCGCGGCCCTGCGTCTGCATCGCACCCAGCCTGCCGTCAGTCAGGTCATCCGCAAGCTGGAGGAATCGGTCGGCGAGCAGCTCTTTGACCGCGCCGCCCGCGACGGTTCGCTGACCGCGGCCGGCGTGCTCTTGCGCGACTACGCTCTGCGCCTGCTCGCTCTGCGCCGCGAGGCAGCCAGTGCTTTGGGTGAGTTGAAGAGCCTGGAGAGCGGCCGTCTGCAACTCGCCGCCAATGAATACACCTGCCTTTATCTATTGCCGGCCATTGACCGCTTTCGCCGCGAGTTTCCCCACATCACCGTCGCCGTCCATCGCATGCTGGCCTCGCAGATTCCCGACGAACTGAACCGCCGCACCTTCGAGCTGGGTATGCTCAGCTTCCGCCCCGATCCGGCTCACTTCCGCAGCATCGCTGTCTATGCCGACACGCTGGCCTTCATCGTCAGCCCCGCGCACCGGCTGGCCAAATCCCGCCGCGTCACCATCAGCCAGTTGGGCAACGAGACCTTCATCGCGCACAATGTCGCATCGCCCCTGCGCAAGCGCGTCATCGAGGCCTTTCAGCGCCATCGCACGCCACTCAATATGGCCATCGAACTGCCCACCATCGAGGCCATCAAGCGCTTTGTCGCCATGGGCAACGGCGTCGCGCTCATTCCTCACCTGACCGTTGCCCAGGAGCTGGCGGCGGGCGAGCTGGTGCGCATCCCCGTCGAAGATCTGGAGGCCAAGCGCATCCTGCGTCTCGTCTATCGCCGCCAGGCCACGCTCTCTTACGCCGCCCGCGCCTTCCTGCGCACCGTCAAAACGATAGCCCAGGAGCAGGGCCCGCCCTTCTACTACCAGGCCGAGCGCGCCGGATGATTTACGCTCGTCCCATGCCCAGGTTGGCGATCATCGGAATGCTTAACGGTCCCTCGCTGTTGGGGACCGGGGAGATTCAGCCTGGTGCCATCCATCGCGCACTTTGCGATGGGTGGCTGCCCACCAACCCCATGCGCGCAGCGCCTCCGCCTGGACGGCCAATCCTTGCAGATCATTTCCCCTCCCAAGCGCACAATCAATCCATGAACACTTTATCCAGCCGCGTCGTTCCTCAGTCCCTTAGTCCCCAGTCCCTTAGTCCCTGTTCTGTACGGCCGGGCACATCCCTGACACTTTAGACCGGGCACATCCCTGACAGTTTTTCGTTTTCAACCGCAAAATTGCAGTTTACATTTT